>ERZ888423.169-NODE-169-length-70622-cov-10.809118_pt1 | contig 70622 bp, 66 predicted proteins | sample MGYA00520523_ERZ888423 | MGnify/ENA primary metagenome ERZ888423 (study PRJEB32303, sample SAMEA104408611) | aquatic metagenome | biome: Brackish water; feature: Pelagic; material: water | place: Baltic Sea | collected 2014-06-08T10:24:00 | depth 30,27 m ... | reverse complement strand
TAGAATGCCTGCCTGTCACGCAGGAGGTCGCGAGTTCGAGTCTCGTCCGGACCGCCAACAAAAGAGCCCTGCAATTTGCGGGGCTTTTTTATTGCAACAACTCCTGACAGAAATTTTATTTGGATTTAGGACTCGTTTTTATCCGAGCCGCATTTCGGACAAACAGATTCAATCTCGTCCATAGCCTCATGGAGAGCTAGTTCCAGAGATTTTGCCATAGCAAGGCTCTCTGCATTAGAACCGCCATCGCGTAAAAGGGTATTTACTTCTTCCAGCTCACTGCCCGATATTTCAATATTTACCGTTACCTCAACCACACTGTTATCGCGACAAATAGCTGTGAATTGCCATTCATGATAGAGTGCTTTAAGTTGTCTGTTTTCTGCTTCGAAGTCATGCCCCAGCAACTCTGCTCGTTGTATGATAGTATCGTCATTAACGCATTTATCTTCCTTGGAATCATCGAAGACTGCGACAATCGTACATCGGCACTTCGGATGGGGTCTCTCCGGTTTTTCCGGATGGATATCCTTCGCCAGATTGCGGCATGCTTCGCAAGCATCTTCACCACCTAAAATCCATTTGTAACCCGCCATAATCTAATTATTGATTGCTATAGAAAAAGATGTCAGACCATTAAAGAACGCCTCGACACTATCGGCCCTTGTACTGCCTGAAAACGATGTCCGCCGCAAGCGCTTCAGGAGGGGAATACCCTGAGGTCTTATGGGAATTTGACGCAGACCATCACCTAGTGGCTGCCAGATACTGTCTATCGCCGGTGTTTCGGCAAACTGCAGATTCGATACCCTGTAGCATCGAATGACCAGTTCATTGTTTTCCATCGCATTGAAAAGGGAGACCATTTTTACATCGTTGTTGGCATAAATACTATGAACACGCAGCATATCGCCTTCCCGTAATGGAGTGCTTTCTATGCGGATATCGGTATCGTAACATTGCAGTGGTGGCAAAGCGTCCCCGAGGTACTCATCCAGGACAATCGGTACGTTTTCACCCGCATGCAGAATCGTTTCAACCAACTCGGTAGTAAAGTCATCATGCTGTGCCGGAAAATTGGGAAGGTGCTCCACTACATAGCCATCTTTGGATATAAAGACTGATAATGCCCCATGATGGTGGACACCTGATATACGCCAGATACCACGGGCATTGCTACGTGTTTTGTACCGGCCGGAAAGAACTGCAACCCCTTCCAGAGGCACTCCGGCATCATTTCTGATGACCCCTTGCAGGGTAGCACCGTAATGGAGGCTGGCGGCCTCTCGAACCATGGCGAAGAGGGCAGAGCTGTCAGGTACGTCGGCAATTAATCCGGATGTCCTCGCAGCTTCGAAAATCGAAGTCAAGCTTTCCAGGTCTTTGGATAAAAGTGCATCCAGTGTAGCTATACCTCCTGCCACCAGGGCCTCTGCCAGTTGATGGTCAACTGCGGGCAATTCGAGCAGCAACGCTGCACTCCTCCATTTTTCAATCCGTGATGCGGGTATCCCCGTTCTGTCGGCTATGCTTATGGGCGCATACAGCAACAAATCGTGAACGGTTATAATCTGTTCCTGACGGAGCAACGCTGCATAAGCAGGTCCTATGCCTTCTATAGTATCAACGGGTAGATTGAGAATTTCCACGAGTAAATGATTTTAACAGCTTTATGATCCTTTAAGTTAAGAATTTTACTTTGCTTGAGCCTTATCGGGTATCTTAGCTATGTGAAAAGATACCAACTGTTATTTGTAAGCTTCCTGTTGCTGGCAACTACCGGCATCAAAGCCCAGCAGCCGCTGTTTCGCGCATTGTCGCCTGCTGTATCAGGTCTGGATTTTTCCAATGTAGTGCTCGAAAGCAGGGATCGCAATATTGGAAAGTATGATTACTTCTACAATGGAGGAGGAGTAGCTGTAGGCGATATTAACAATGATGGATTGCCGGATATTTTTTTTACGGGTAATGATGTGAATGATGCGCTTTACCTGAATCGCGGTAAACTGCACTTTGAAAAAGCAACTAACGCCGGCATATTGCCCGGAGGGTGGAGTACCGGCGCAACTATGGTAGATATCAACAACGATGGCTGGCTGGATATTTATGTTTGCCGAAGCGGCCCCGATTATCAGGAAAATAATACACCTAATTTATTATATATCAATAATCGAAATGGTACTTTTTCCGAGCAGGCAGCTAAATATGGCATTGCAGGGAATGAGCTTTCAACACAGGCAGTATTTTACGATATGGATCTGGATGGTGATCTGGATTTGCTGGTGTTGAATCATGGGGTACGCAACCTTGCCAATACTGCCCGCGACTGGATGCAGACGGTGCGCAATCTGCCAGAAGAAACCTACCGAAGATTCTCCAATACGCTCTATAAGAATGAGAATGGGAGTTACGTGGATATTTCCAGAGAAGCAGGGGTATTGCAGGCCGGATTTGGCCTTGGAGTTGCTATTGCCGATTTCGACAGAAATGCCCTCCCGGATGTGTTTGTAGCCAACGATTTTTTTCTCCCGGATCAAATACTAATGCTCAACAATCAGGGCGCATACTCTGATCTGATCAATCTCAAATTTCCGCATGTTACCTTTTCTTCCATGGGTTGTGATGCGGCTGATATCAATAATGATGGCTGGATAGATCTGGCAGTGCTGGATATGCGGCCTTCTACTCATGAAGGGCATATGACTATGCATATGGATATGCCGGAAAGTGATATGCTGTTTCTGGAGAGAGAGATGCAGTTCTTACCACAGGAAATGCACAATGCCATCTATATCAATAATGGTCTGGGAGTCATGACAGATATCGCCCAAATGCTGGGAGCGGATGCAACGGACTGGAGCTGGTCGGTCTTATTGGCAGACTTAGATAACGATGGTTGGAAAGACATGTTCATCACCAATGGTTATTACCGGGAAACCATGGACAGCGACTGGAGACTTCAGCTTATTCGCTATATCAAGGAGGGGAATTTGAACGATAGCCTCTACTTTGAACACCTGATGCGGGCTCCGCGCATGCCGGTACATAACTTCGTATATAAAAATATCGATGGTTATGCCTGGGAGGACAAAACTTCCGAATGGGGAATGGACGCCCCCGGCTATACGCACGGTGCTGCCTATGCGGATTTAGATCTGGATGGGGACCTTGACATCATAACCAACAGCCTGGATGCTCCCGCAGGCTTATTCGAAAATACTGCAGGAAATAAGGGACGTTATTTAAGACTTGTCGATACCAGTGGTCGGCTATTGTGTGCCGAATTATATGCTGAAGGAACCTACCAGATGGTGGCATCCGGCGTAACACGTGGATATCAATCGTCAGTTGAACCCGTTTTGCATTTTGGTTTTGGAGCTTTAACTCCAGACTCCGTTGTTTTAACCTGGACCACCGGAATTGCTACAACTATTCAAAAGCCCCCGTTCAATGAGGTCCTGACTGTTGGACCCGAAGGCAACAAACCTTCAGAATACATTTATGAAGGTGAGAATCTGCTTTTTTTGAATGAAACAGCGCGCCTCATTCAACCGCCATTTTATCATACTGCAGCCAAAAGCCAGGATCCTGTTGCTTATCCCAATATTCCTTTGAGTCAAAGTCACGAAGGTCCTGCATTGGCTGTCGGCGATGTCAATGGCGATGGTCTCGAAGACTTTTTTATCGGGGGAACAGCGCAGCAACCCGGTGACCTTTATGTTCAAGGTGCAGCCAACTTATTTACCGTGGTACAACAGAGCATCTGGAATGATGGGGGAAAGATGGAAACAGTAGATGCTGCTTTTTTCGATGCTGATGGAGACGGTGATATGGATTTGTATCTGGGAAATGGGGGAGGAGCAGCCTTTGGTAAATCGCCCGAACAATTACAGGATATCCTTTTGCTCAATAATGGTCTGGGGGTTTTTGAAAAGGCTGACTTACCGCAAATGTGGAATAGCACAGGAGTTGTGCTGCCATTGGATTTTGACGCAGATGGTGATATGGATCTGTTTATTGGCGGACGAACAGTGCCCGGTAAATATCCCGCAATACCACGTTCTTATTTGCTGGAAAATAAGAATGGAAAATTTACGGATATCACAGCTGATTATGCATTGCTTACTTATCCTGGAATGATTACAGACGCATTGTGGACCGATTGGGATGGAGCAGATGGCAAAGAGCTTGTGTTAGTGGGCGAGTGGATGGCTCCCCGTGTATTCCAGTTCAATAGGAAAGGAATTAAGGAAATAAGTGCCAAGGATATAGCTGAGTTAAAGGGTATGTGGAATTGCATTATTCCTTTAGACGCTGATGGCGATGGAGATGAAGACTACTTCCTGGGAAATATTGGAAAAAACAGTATATGGCATCCGGATATGCAAAATCCTGTTTACCTGTATGCGAACAAGGATAATGCACAGCAATTATTTACAGCAACAACGCATAACGGTGCTATCCTTCCCGGATTGAGCCGTGAACCCATGTTGAGACTTTTGCGATTGCCTGTGGAGACATATGCAGATAATCATACCTATGCCGGTGCAACAGTTCCGGAACTACTCGGCAAAGCAGGCTGGGAAGACTATACCAGGTTGCAGATCAATACAGTAGAGCATCTTTGGCTCATCAATGAGGGCAGGGGTAATTATTCGATAGAGGCCGCACTTGATGAAGTGCAGCTAAGTGCAGTGTATGATGCGGTGGTCAACGACTTTAATGGGGATGGTCTTGCAGACATGGTACTGGCGGGAAACAATACTCATATGGATATGCATCTTGGTTTGTTGGATGCTGGTACCGGATTGTTCCTTGCAGGGAAACTCGGTCAGCTACCACAACCTAATATGTTATCGGTGAAAACAGGCGTTTTTTTACCCAATGATGTCCGCTCAATGACGATGATAACCCTGGCCGAAGGAAATAAAAAAGCCTTCCTGGTAGGTAAGAATAACAGCAGGTTAAATATATTGGTCTGGAACCGTTGAACGGATAGTGAGTACTGCCCATGGAGAATAGGGAATTATATATGCAGCGAGCTATAGACCTCTCCCAGAAAGGGAAGGGAATGGTCGCCCCCAATCCAATGGTAGGTGCGGTAATAGTCTGTAATGATACCATTATTGGAGAGGGATACCATCCTGCGCTCGGACAGCAGCATGCAGAGGTGATGGCCCTGGAAAGTGTTCCGGAGCAAGACCGTCATTTGATACCCAACGCCACTATGTATGTTACGCTCGAGCCCTGTTCCCATTTTGGCAGGACGCCACCCTGCGCCGATCGATTGATTAAAGAGGAGATACAACATGTGGTGGTAGGTACTTTAGATCCCAATCCCCTGGTAAGTGGAAAAGGAGTTGCAAGGTTGCGCGCCGCTGGTGTGCTGGTGGAAGTAGGATGTCTGGAAGATAAGGTCATTGCTGCTAATCAGGAGTTTCTGCATTTTCACAGGGAAGGGCTTCCATTTATCCGTTTAAAATGGGCAGAGTCGTCTGATGGATTTATCGCAGGACCCGGAAGGACACCTGTGCATATTACCTGCCACGACAGTGATATATATGTCCACCAGATGCGTGCTGACAACCAAGCAATACTTATTGGCGCTGCTACTGCTATTTCAGATGACCCACTACTCACAGTCCGGCATGTGAAAGGCCGTGACCCTGTAAGAATTATTGCGGGTGATGAACGCCCCCTGCCCAAGGATCTTCGCATGTTCAATGACGGTGGTCCGGTTATTACCCTAAAAACCTCCTCTTTGGATTATACAGATGCTATCATAACAAGGTTAAAGGAGTTACAAATAATCAGCGTAGTGGTAGAGGGAGGCTTGTACACTTTAACGCAATTCATCAAAGCGGGCTTGTGGAATGAAATCTACAGGTTCACTGCTGATATGCCGTTAAATGGCGGTATTCCTGCACCGCGTTTATCTTTTGTTCCTGCGGCAACTCATAAGATTGGCAGCGACAGATTGGATATTTACAGAAAATAAAAAAGCCCTTACCTGGCGGGTAAGGGCTCCAATTCCATGGTAGCACCATGAAACGATTCGCATGCAATCAAGGGAAAATTCCCAATGCCATATAGTCGTCTGCAACTTTGTTGATGGAAACCACAAAGGCAGCAGTGCGCAGGCTGTCTACTTTATCGTTGGCTTTCCATTCATTGCGGATGTCGTGATAGGAATTGATCATGGTTTCTTCCAGTCCGGAGTAAACCAAGTCAATTTCATCTGCGCCCCTCGATGCTTTATGTTTTTCTTCATCTGTAAGACGAACGCCGGCTACTTTTTCAAAGCTTTCAATCAGGTTCAGGTTGGAAGCCTGCTCAAAACGCTTGCTCATGCGGCCGAAGCGCACATGTGATAGGTTTTTCAACCATTCGAAGTAAGAAACTGTTACACCACCTGCATTCAGATACATATCAGGCAGAATCATGATACCCATATTGTTCAGGATATCGTCTGCTTCAGATGCAATAGGACCATTGGCGGCTTCACCAATAATTTTTGCTTTGATACGCGGTGCATTCTCTGCCGTAATCACATTTTCGAGTGCAGCAGGAATGAGTATATCACAAGGTTGCTCCAGAATGTCTGAAGTCTTTTCCATGTTGGTAGAACCGGGGAAATTCAAGATGGAACCGGTTGATTTGCGATGTTCAAATACGGCTGCATAATCCAGGCCATCGGCATTGTAGATAGCACCTTCGTATTCGCCGATACCAACAATGATGGCACCGCCTTCCTGGAAGAACTTGGCACTGTAGTAGCCTACATTACCGAATCCTTGCACCACCACTTTTTTGCCTTCAATGCCGGCGGTGAGGCCTAATTCTTTCATGTCTTCTTCGAAGCTGCAGGCTTCTTTCACGCCATAAAATACACCAAGACCGGTTGCTTCGGTACGACCGTTGATACCATGCTGGGAAACCGGCTTTCCGGTAACACAACCATAGCCGTCCACAGAGTCAGGATGCAACGCCATGTAGGTGTCTACAATCCAGCTCATCTCACGTGCTCCGGTTCCATAATCGGGAGCAGGTACGTCAAGACCGGGACCGAGCATATTCTTTTTCACCAATTCTGCAGCGTAACGTCGGGTAATGCGCTCCAGTTGCTCTTCGGTATATTCTTTCGGATTGATTTTAATACCGCCTTTAGCTCCACCGAAGGGAACATCTACGAGGGCACATTTGTAAGTCATCAAGCTAGCGAGGGCCATTACTTCGTCTTCATTCACCATGTTATCATAGCGAATTCCACCCTTTGTAGGAGTACGGTGATGGCTGTGTTGTACCCTCCATGCTTCAATAACCCTGAATTCGCCTTTAATCTTTACAGGAAATTTCATGTGGTACACGCTGTTACAAGCGCGGATCTGGTCGAGGAGACCACGAGGATGGCCGGTAATTTTGGCCGCTTTTTCAAAGTTCTGAACGACACTTTCAAAAAAACTAATGCTGCCCATAGGTTTAATTTGGTTTTAAGATTTGTTATCAATCTCCCTCTCCATCTTATTGAGCTTGCGATCAATACGTATCAGGAAAAGGAATAATCCCCCGAGTATAATGACTATCACCCCTACTACCACAAATATGAGCCCGTTGGAGCGCATGCCGGTAGCCATCTCTGGCTGACCCGATGCTTCCTGCGCTAGTGCTGCTACCGGTGAAACCAGGGTAATGGCGATTATCGAAAAAAGTGCTTTATAAAATGCTTTCATCAGATATTGATGTTGTGTTTGCGGTAATGTAAAATACGCAAACGTATAAGTTGGGACGCTATCCAGCATCCAGTTAGGAAATATGCAAATACTGCCGGATAAAAAACCAGTCGCATAGTGTTGTCCAGGTCATAGGTGCTGAAGGCCGGATTACCCCCGTTTCCGGGATGCAGTGAGTCGGTCAGCCGCGGTATGACAAAAATAAATACTATTAATAAGATATAAGCAAATATGCTGTATACCGATGAAATGCGCGCTCGTTTTTCTTCGTCCGGAACGGAGCCACGTAAAATGAAATAGGCTACATAAATCAACAAGCCAATAAATGCACCCAGGATTTTCGTATCGGCAAATAACCATGAAAATGTATCGCCCCAGGTGTAGTTACCCCAGAGCGCGCCGGTCAAAAAGCCCAGTACACCAAAAACTACTGCCACCTTAGCCAGTTGCTCGGCGACTATATCGTAAGCGAGTTTACCATGGCGGAGATAGAGGGTGCTGTAAATCAGTGAAACCAGCAACAGGAGAATCATAGTAAACCAGACCGGTACATGAAAAAAGAGGTTGCGAATGGTTTCGTGTAATACAAATCGGGCAGGTACATCTATTAACATTCCGGCAGTAAAAGTATAGAGCAGTAATACTACCGCCAACGCCTTCCACCACCGTGTTTTAAGCTGTCTTAACATGCCTTTTTCAGTCCCGCCAAAGGTAAGGAAATAATATCAATGCCAACACAACTATAAAGACGTTCAATGCCAATAAATACAACATATCCTGGGCGTTTACCTGCAGGCTTTCCTGGGGCAGGGCACGCAGGGAAATTCGGATAAGTATGCGCATCACAGGTAACAGAATAGGAAAGGATAGGATAGCGGTTAATGTGGCGCTGTTACTGGCTTTCCCGGCAATGGCACTGATCATGGAAAAAGTGGCCGCAAAGGACATGGCGCCCAGCAGCATAGCTATTAAAAAACTGAGACTGTCCGCTACCGGATAGCCCAGACTTACCACATACAGCAATAAGGCAATGGACGATAACAGGAGCATCAGCAACGTGTTATACACCATTTTTGACAGGATAATAAGTTGCGGGGCTGCCAGGGTATACATGTAATACTGGCGACCCTCGCTTTCCTGCAGGAAACTCTTGGCAACTGCATTCACGGAAGTAAACAAAATGGCAATCCAGAACATCACCATCCATGTGCGGTCATCTGTAGTTTCAAACGTAAATGCAATGAGCATCACAATACTGAGCAGGTACAACAGTATTCCACTGATTGCATATTTATTGCGCCACTCCGAAAGGACCTCCTTGCGTAACAAGGCAACAAAGACTTTAGAATGGTTCATAAGTGCAAAATTAAGATTTACTTTAAGTCTTGAATTGTAGATTTGTAGCTTATGATAAAAAAGATTCTTGTAGCGAATAGGGGAGAAATTGCCATACGTGTCATGCGGACAGCAAGAGAAATGGGTATTGGTACAGTGGCGGTTTATTCTGATGCGGACCGCACAGCCATGCATGTCAGGTATGCCGATGAGGCTGTTCACCTAGGACCTCCACCATCCGGACAATCCTACTTGCTGGGCGATAAGATTATTCAGGCAGCACTCGATTGCGGTGCAGACGCCATTCACCCCGGATATGGATTTTTAAGTGAAAATGCCGGGTTCTCGCGCAAGGTGCAGGAGGCGGGTCTGATTTTTATCGGCCCCGACCCGGAAAGCATCGAGGTCATGGGGAGTAAGATTGAAGCCAAACAGGCTGTGAAGGATTTCGGTATCCCAATGGTTCCCGGCACCGATCATGCTATCGCTGATCCGGAAGAGGCAAAAGCAGTTGCCAAAGAAGCCGGCTATCCGGTTTTGATAAAAGCGTCTGCCGGTGGCGGGGGTAAAGGTATGCGGGTGGTGAACAGCGAAGACGAAATTGAAGAGCAGATGCAAAGGGCCATGAGCGAAGCGCAGAGTGCTTTTGGCGATAGTTCTGTATTTATTGAGAAGTTTGTTACTTCTCCGCGCCATATAGAAGTGCAGGTTATGGCCGACAGACATGGCAATGTTATTTATCTGTTTGAAAGAGAATGCAGCATTCAGCGAAGACATCAGAAACTGGTGGAAGAAGCACCCAGTGCTGTAGTCAGTGAGGAAATGCGAAGAGCAATGGGCGAGAGCGCTGTAATGGTAGCCAAGGCCTGCAAATATGTAGGCGCAGGTACCGTCGAATTTCTTGTGGACGCAGATTTAAATTACTACTTCCTGGAAATGAACACGCGCTTGCAAGTTGAGCATCCGGTTACCGAATTCATTACCGGTCTGGACCTGGTAAAGATGCAAATTGAAGTGGCACAAGGAGATGAACTGACAGTGAAGCAAGAAGATTTAAAGATTCACGGACATGCAATAGAATTGCGGGTTACCGCTGAAGATCCGCTCAATAATTTTTTACCGGATGTGGGAACCCTCATAACCTACAGACGCCCCCAGGGTCCGGGCGTACGGGTGGATGACGCTTATGAAGAGGGTATGGATATTCCCATTTACTATGACCCGCTTTTGAGTAAGCTGATCGTGCATGCTGCAACCAGAGAACTGGCTTGTAAGCGCATGATAAGAGCGATTGAAGAATACCATATCAGCGGAGTAGCTACCACACTGCCCTTTGGAACCTTTGTCATGCAGCATGAAGCCTTTTTATCCGGTCAGTTCGATACGAAGTTCATCGAGAATTATTACCATCCCGACCAGTTGAAAACGGAAGATGCTGCTGAAATGAAAATTGCTGCTATCGCAGCTGCATCCATAGGGGTGGGCAGTTCTGCTGCTGCTCCTGTTGCAGCGACCATGCATCAAAATGGAACAACCAGCAGTAACTGGAAATTGCGACGCTCCTGAAAAGTGGCTTCGAATGCGTTAACGCCTTCTGCCCTCAGTGGGAAGGTTATAGGTGTAATACTGCACTGTTGGATATCTTAAAAATACCCCTTTGCGCGGTACGGTTAGCCCTTTGAAAAGGTCATCCAGGTCGATTTGCGTCAGGGCAGGAGGGGACTGTACCTCTTCTTCTTTCTCTATAAGTGTGGCAGGATCGATTACTTCAATAGTAACCCGGGTAAGGCCCTTACTGACGTAATCCAGCTCCGTCGCAGCCCGATAGCTCAGATCGATAGAGCGCTTGTTCCATGCAGGCATCCGGTCGTTGACTTTCAGAATCACGGAGTTGCCATTGCTGATATTGGTAACCCGAACATAACTGCCCAGCTTAATATGCTTATGAGCAGCAGTCATGGAATCCTGCCGAAATATTTCACCACTGGCAGTTTTTCTGCCCTCAAAGCGATCGTGGTAAAAACTGGCGACGCCTTCCTCTTTGTGTCCAACCTGTCCTGCAGCTGTCACCGACGAAAACATCGCCAGACTTAACAGAACAATCGAAGTGATATGAAGTGCTTTCATAATGCTCATGATTGTATGAACAATATCAAAATTAGTGCTAAACAGCTCATTGATAGGATGTTTTTCCACAAAAGGGAGCAAAAGCACCTTAGGCGGGGAATAGGGAGAGGTCATAAATGCCTTTTTCATGCGATAGCAGCCATTCTTTGCGAGACAAACCTCCTGCATATCCCCTCAGCTGGCCCGACTTGCCAATGACTCGGTGACAGGGTATCGCCAGGAGCAAGGGATTGCGTGCAATGGCACCTGCAACGGCTCTGACATGCGTTTTTTCGTCGTATTTTAAAGCAATGGCGCTGTAGGATAGGGTAGCACCAAATGGGATATCACGCAGCAAATGCCATATTTTCATTTGAAAAGGTGTTCCGGAAAGTTGCAGAGGAGCTGTAAAGGGCGTTTTATGTCCTTCAAAATAGGCAATCAGCCAGTTTTTAGCATGCTGGGTATGCTCATTCGGAACGGACCTGTGTATTTCTTCCACAAATTGAATGCATTCCACCCCATGGCTGTTGGCTTTAATTTCAAGCGTACCAATAGGAGTGGCAACATACTCGATTGCGGTGGTACCGGTTGGAGCCACCAAAGTCATTAAATGGCGACTTTGAGCTTGTTGATTTTGCTTAAGCTAAGTTTGGATTGCGCATATTCCAGATCCAGTTTGAAGACCCCATCATGTGCATCAGACGGAAGGTCAAACATCGCATCGGTTAGCAATAGCTCACAGATAGAGCGCAAACCTCTGGCGCCCAGTTTGAATTCCATGGCCTTTTCAACAATGAAATCCAACACCGCATCTTCAATCTGCAGGTCGATACCCTCTATTTTAAATAACTGTGTGTACTGCTTAACCAGCGCATTTTTAGGAGTAGTCAGGATGGCATGCAGCGTTTCTTCGTCCAGCGGATCCAGATGAGCCAACACCGGTAACCTGCCAATCAATTCCGGAATAAGGCCGTACTGCTTTAAGTCCTGGGGATTGATATACTGCAGAAGGTTGTCTTTGTCCACCTTCGTTTCTTCCTCTTTTTTAAAGCCTATAAGCTGAGTAGAGGTTCTGCGGGCAATTATTTTTTGAATACCATCGAAAGCCCCACCACAGATGAAAAGAATATTCTGGGTATTGATTTTTACCATTTTCTGCTCAGGGTGCTTGCGGCCGCCCTGCGGTGGTACATATACTTCCGTTCCTTCCAGCATTTTCAGCAAGGCCTGCTGAACCCCTTCTCCGGATACATCCCGGGTAATGGAAGGGTTATCGGACTTGCGGGAAATCTTATCAATCTCATCTATGTATACGATTCCGCGCTCTGCAGCATTGACATCGTAGTTACAAACCTGTAGCAACCTGGATAAGATGCTTTCAACATCTTCTCCCACGTAACCTGCTTCTGTAAAAACGGTGGCATCCACAATGGTAAAAGGCACATTAAGGCAGCGGGCAATGGTGCGGGCGAGTAAGGTCTTACCCGTACCGGTTTCACCAACGATAATGATGTTCGACTTTTCAATCTCTACATCATCCATTTTGGGCTGGTTCAAACGTTTGTAGTGGTTGTAAACAGCTACCGAAAGAATCTTTTTCGACTCTTCCTGCCCGATTACATAACCATCCAGAAACTCTTTGATGGCACGCGGTTTCATGATGCCGCTCATCGAGAACTTAAACTTCTTGCCGGTATGCTGCATCTCATCCTCGATGAGTTGCTGCGCCTGACCGATACAGTTCTCGCAGATATGGCCTTCCTGACCTGCTATCAGAATATTGACTTCGCTCTTAGGCCGGCCACAAAATGAACAATGCTGATCCTCGTTTTTCTTCATCTTTATGCTTTTCCGGAATTGCGCTGAAGGACCTCATCGACCATGCCATATTCCTTGGCTTCGCCGGCGGTCATCCAGTAATCCCTATCAGAGTCTCTCTCTACTTTATCGATAGATTGACCTGAATGGTTGCTTATGATGGAGTAAAGTTCGGATTTTAATTTTAAAGTTTCTTTCAGCGCTATCTCCATATCACTCGCTTGTCCCTGCATTCCACCTAATGGCTGATGGATCATCACACGGCTATGCGTCAGCGCGGAACGCTTGCCAGCGTGGCCTGCGCACAATAAGACGGCTGCCATGGATGCGGCAATTCCGGTGCAAATAGTGGCCACATCTGGCGTCACATATTGCATGGTATCGTAAATTGCGAGACCGGAATAAACGATTCCTCCGGGGCTGTTGATGTAAATCTGGATATCGCGTTTGGCGTCTACTGAATCCAGGAACAGTAATTGCGCCTGAATGACATTGGCAACATAATCGTCAATGGGGGTGCCCAGGAAGATGATGCGGTCCATCATGAGACGGGAAAATACATCCAGTGCCTGTGCATTCAGCTGGCGCTCTTCAATGATATAAGGGGTGAAGTTGGTTACCTGCATGCTGGAGGTCTTCATATAACTTTCCAGCATGGTGGTGGGTATGCCCATGTGTTTGGTAGCATACTTTTTAAATTCGTTACTCGACATTTGTTGTTGCTTTTTGCAGATTCTGAAATGCTTCTAATGTGATGGCCTCGTCTACAATATTAACTTTTCCGCGAATGATATCGAGAAATTTATTTTGTAATACACGGTCATGCATACTTTCGACGAATGAACGGTCCTTAATATTGTTTTCAACAATGTAACGTACAAATTCTTCTCCCAGTTGACCGTAACTGGCTCTTGTATGTGTAATGGCCTCCTGAATAACCTCTTCCTGATTGGCAGAGATCTCATGGTTTTTCTGCACATGCGAGAAAATGAGCGACTCTTTCAATCTCTTGAGAAATACATCCAATGGCTCTTTTTCTTCTGCTGAAGCTTCATCCTCCTCATTATTGGCTCTGTTCTTGGCATACCATTTTTCCAGAAACTGCTCCGGAAGGGTAATTTGAGTTGCATCTATCAGGGCCTTATAGATGTCGTTGTCCAGCCGTCCACGTGTCATTTCGTTATTGTAGTGCTCAATGGCAGAACGGATGTTGGCTTCCAGACTCTCCATATCACTTACCTCACCGTATTCTCCTGAGGCTGCTTCAAAAAAGGCTGCATCCGTTTCAGCGGGCATCAACCGTACAATTCTTTCCACAGCAATTTCGAACCGCGGTTGAATGGCATCAATAGAGGAGGCATCTGCGTCTTTTACCTGCAGTACATTTTTAGCTACTTGCTCTTTTTCGCCTTTGAACAGTGCGAAAATATCTTCGCAGGTGCCTTTGAAGTCTTTAGCAACACTGCCCAACATTTCCAGGCCTGCTTCTGTCAGCATCTCCCTGTTGTAAAAAGAGTGTACATGAAGTGCATTTTCTCCTTCCGCATCCAATTCCTGCAGGTGCACATAAACCACATCCTCGTCTGCAGCTGTGTCCACCTCTTCCCGTTTGCCGTACTTTTTACGCAGGCGACTTACTTCTTGCTGAATATCTTCATCGCTGGCAGGAATCTTATACCAGGTAAAGGAGTCGCTGGCAGATAAGCCCAGTTCTACTTCGGGCTGTATGCCGACTTCGTACTGAAAAACGTATTCTTTGGCTTCGTTTTGGTTGATGGTAACCGGCTCATCTTCGGCCGGCAGCGGATCGCCCAACAGCTGTTTATTTTCACTTTTCAACTGCTTGTCAATGGCTTCATTCACCAGCTTGTTCAGTTCTTCGGCAAGTGCCTGGTCGCCGTATAATTTTTTAACCATGCCCATAGGTACATGACCGGGACGGAAACCTTTGAAGTTGGCCTTTTTGGCAAGATCTTTCAGGGCTTTGTTGTAAGATGGCTGGTAGTCGGCGGGGTCGATCGTAATGGTGATCTTTTCATGCAATTCCCCTAATTGTTCGGTTTGAACGTTCAATGTTGTGCTTGTTTATTGTTTTTTGGTGCGGGTGGAGGGACTCGAACCCCCATGCCTTGCGGCGCCAGATCCTAAGTCTGGTATGTCTACCAATTTCACCACACCCGCATTTTTAAGTCATTAGTAGTGAAAGGAGCGGCAAAATTATGCTTTTTTTCTCTTTTTCAGATTTATTTCTTGCAATCGGAAACTCCGGATACCTGCGATTTGTTCTAATTTTAATTGCATTTTTGATTCCAACTTAAATTTAGAGCGTAAATGACCGTCTTATCCGTAATAGATCCTGAAAAAGAAAAGCAACTCATATTAAAGGAGTACAGGAATTTATTGCGGTCGCTGAAGGACTCCATTACCACCAGCGAGAAGAAGCACCTTCGGCTGGCCTTTGAAATGGCCATGGAAGCCCACAAGGATATGCGGCGAAAATCGGGCGAGCCCTACATTTTACATCCCTTGCAGGTGGCGCAGATTGTTGTAAAGGAGATGGGTTTAAATGCCACGGCGGCGCTATGTGCCCTCCTCCATGATGTAGTGGAAGATACGGAATTGACCCTGGACGATATTAAAAGGGAGTTTGGCGCCAAAGTGTCGCGGATCATTGACGGTCTTACCAAAGTGTCAGGTGTGTTTGATCTGACATCTTCCATTCAGGCGGAAAACTTTAAAAAATTACTGCTCACGCTGGCCGATGATGTCAGGGTGATACTGATCAAGATTGCCGACAGGCTGCACAATATGCGGACCATGGATAGCATGCCCCGCAAAAAGCAGCTGAAGATTGCTTCCGAGACGCTCTTCCTCTATGCCCCGCTGGCGCACAGGCTTGGCTTCTATGCTATCAAATCGGAGCTGGAGGATTTGGGCATGAAGTATACAGAGCCCGAAACCTATAAGGATATTGCCAGGAAACTGGCGGCTACCAAAAGAGAGCGCAGCAGGTACATCAATGAGTTTACCAAGCCACTGCGGGAACGCCTGGAAGCTGAAGGAATGGTGTACGAAATGTATGGCAGGCCAAAGTCCATCCACTCTATCTGGAATAAGATGCGCACCAAGCACGTCTCCTTCGAAGAGGTGTATGATTTGTTTGCTATACGTATCATTGTAGATACTCCTGCAGAGAAAGAGAAAGCCGATTGCTGGAAGGTTTATTCCATAGTTACCGAATACTACACCCCCAATCCGGACCGTTTGCGCGACTGGATTTCCACGCCTAAAGCGAATGGCTACGAGTCGCTGCACACAACGGTGATGGGGCATAAGGGGCGATGGGTGGAAGTGCAAATACGCACCCGGCGCATGGATGAAATTGCAGAGAAAGGATTTGCGGCTCACTGGAAATACAAAGAGGGGTCTGCCGATAAAACCCTGGATAACTGGTTGCGTGAAATACGGGAGTTGCTGCGTAATCCGGATTACAATGCCCTGGAGTTTCTGGATGATTTCAAAAGCAACTTATTTTCTAAAGAAATATATGTATTTACGCCAAAGGGAGATTTGAAAATCTTACCTCAGAAATCGACAGCCCTTGACTTTGCATTTGAAATTCATACAGATGTCGGCTACAATTGTATTGGTGCCAAAGTAAACCATAAGCTGGTGCCTTTGAGCCATCAGCTTTCCAATGGAGATCAGGTAGAGGTCATTACTTCCCGCAAGCAAAAACCCAACGAAGACTGGCTGCAGTTCCTGATTACTTCAAGGGCGCGTTCGAAGGTTAAGCATGCATTGAAGGAAGAGAAGCGGCAACACGCTGCTTTAGGTCGGGAGATGCTGGAGAAGAAATTGAAGACTTTAAAACTACCCATGGACGATAAGAATGTCCAGGAGTTACAAACATTTTACCAGCAGCCCACTTCCCTCGAGCTTTTTTACAGGGTATATCGAAAAGATATCGACCTGAAGGAACTCAAACATTTTGAAATGAAGGGTGGTCGTATCATGCCACCCAAACGCAAGAATGATCCCAAATCTGCTGCTGCAGGCAAAGGCAATGTCTTCACTTCCAATGCCGAGTTGTTGATTTTCGATGAAGAGAGTGATAAGATTCAATATTCACTGGCCAAGTGCTGTAACCCTATAGTAGGGGATGAGGTGTTTGGTTTCATAACCATCAATGAAGGCATTAAAATTCACCGCACGAACTGCCCGAATGCGACTGAAATGCTAAGCAAATACGGCTACCGCATTGTTAAGACACGATGGACCAATCAGGAAGAAATTGCCTTCCTTACCGGTTTGCAGATAACGGGTTTAGACGATGTGGGTCTGGTTAACAAGGTTACCAATGTTATTAGTGGGGAAATGCGGCTGAACATGCAAAGTATGACTATTGGTGCTAAAGAGGGCATCTTTGAAGGAACCTTCATGGTTTTCGTGAAGAACACAGACCAATTGGATGAGCTGGTTGCAAGGATTAAAAAGTTAAAGGAAATTACAAGCGTTACAAGACTAGATTTGAAGAATGAAAACAGCTGATAGGAAGGATGTAATAGAGGAGGTGAAGAATATTTTTTCTGCGCATATGGAGCAGAATGGTTTGCGCAAAACGCCCGAACGTTTCGCTATTCTGGAAGAGATTTATCGCCGAAACGACCATTTCGATGCTGAAACGCTCTACAACGAAATGTTGCGCCAGCAATACAGGGTGAGCAGGGCAACGGTCTACAATACCCTCGATTTACTGGTTTCCTGCGATTTGGTTACCCGCCATCAGTTTGGAAAGAATCAGGCGCAATATGAACGGTCCTATGGATACCGCCAGCACGACCATATTATTTGCGTCGACTGCAGGAAGGTTGTGGAATTTTGCGATCCGCGCATCCAACAGATACAAACTATGATGGGTGATTTATTGAATTTCAAGATTACACACCACTCGCTTCAGATGTATGGAATCTGTGGGAATTGTCAAAAAAAACGCGAAATATTGAAATAATTGAACCACCTTCAAGCAAAATATGTAAGGTTAGTATATGGAGTACAGCATTGAAAGAACAGAACCCGGGGTAGCTATTATCCGCCTGAAAGGCAGAATAATAGGAGAGTACCAGCTGGTAAATATTCGCGATGAAGTGGAAGAGTTGGTGGAAACGGACTGTATTCATCTCATTTTTGACCTTTCTGAGCTCGAATTCATGAACTCCAGCGGTTTGAGCTTCTTCCTCAAGGTACTAACACTTGTTCGCGGTAAGGACGGTGAGGTAGTGCTGGTGGCCCTCAACAGGCTGCTCGACGACCTGATGGTTACCACCAAACTGAACTCATTTTTCCTTATTGAACCCGGAATTGACGATGCCATGGAGTACCTCAAGCAATCCGGCGTAATCTGAACGCCTCTCAATTCCCTCTAATCGGCCCGGTGTTGGCAATGTGTACATTTTGATTCAATTTTGTCGGCTGTTTTGCGGATTTTTACTGCTTAAGAAATGACTATGAAAGTTGACGTTTTACTGGGTCTGCAATGGGGTGATGAAGGGAAAGGAAAGATTGTAGATTACCTCGCCGAAAAATATGATATAATAGCCCGCTTTCAGGGCGGTCCGAATGCAGGACATACACTCATTCTCAAAGACGGCAAGAAGTTCGTGCTACATACGATACCTTCTGGTATCTTCCTCGAGCATACCATTAATTTGGTAGGAGCTGGCGTTGTTATTGATCCGGTTACCTTTAAAAAAGAACTGGACGAGCTGGCCACCACGGGAACCTATCCCGGCAACCGGCTGCTCATTTCCAGAAAGGCCCATCTCATTCTCCCTACTCATAAATTGCTGGATGCTGCTTCAGAAACGGCCAAGGGCAATGATAAAATTGGCTCTACCCTGAAAGGAATTGGGCCGGCGTATATGGATAAAACGGGAAGAAACGGACTAAGGGTCGGTGATACCGAACTTCCGGACTTTCTTTCGAGATATGAAAAACTGAAGCAAAAACACCTGGATTTACTGCAGCTCTATGGTATTCAGAATCCTGAAATTCCCGGTGAGCAGGAATGGCTGGATGCTATTGCCACATTGAAACAGCTGCCTTTTGTGGATGGAGAATACTACATCAACGAGGCATTGCAAGCTGGAAAACGGGTGCTGGCAGAAGGAGCGCAGGGCAGCATGCTGGACGTAGATCATGGAACCTATCCTTTCGTAACATCCTCCAATACCATAACTGCCGGGGTTTGCACCGGGCTGGGAATAGCTCCTTCCTCTATCGGGGAAGTAATAGGCATTACCAAAGCTTATTGCACGCGTGTTGGTAGTGGACCTTTCCCTACCGAGTTGTTTGACGAAGACGGTGAAGCACTCCGCCGCATTGGCAGCGAGTTTGGAGCGACTACCGGCCGTCCGCGACGCTGCGGTTGGATTGATTTGCCTGCATTGCGCTACACCATCATGTTGAATGGCGTAACTCAACTGGCATTGACAAAGGTGGATGTGCTCAACGAATTTGCGACAATCAAAGCCTGTACAGGATACAAAATAGATGGGCAGTTGACGAACGGGGTGCCCTTCGATTTAACCGGAACAACTCCTGAGCCGGAATACCTCACTATTGAAGGCTGGAATTGTGATTTTGAAATAGATGGAGGTATTTCAGGACTACCACAGCAATTGCAATCGTACCTGCAATTTTTGGAGCAGGAACTGGGTGTTCGGATTTCTATGTTATCGGCAGGACCCGAGCGCGATAAACTGATGGAATTTTAGATGTCTGTCTGGTCTTCTGAATCGGTGACATTTTTCCTTCCCGAGGGTTTTCCTGTAAGGGATGCACTGCTGATGATGACCCGTTCCTACCGACACTTTGCCATTTTAGACAGTTGCGGAAACGCCGCTTACGGTCCTCCCGCTTTCGAAATGATGTGTGCACTGGGTTGTCACGACGCGATGGCTGCAGGTGCAGGTACCGCCTTTGATCAATTGAAGGCATTCCGCCAGAAACATGGCGACTGGATATTCGGCTACTGCAGCTACAATCTGAAAAATGAGATAGAGGCGCTTTCAGGTGAAAAAAAATCGGATATAGACTTCCCTGATATGTTGTTCTTTGTCCCGGAGATACTGATTCAATGGACCGGTAACCAATTGAGCATTTCCTCCAAAGCTGTTCCACCGGCATTCATTTTTGAAAGGATACTGGCACAGGTGTGGACAGGTGCTGCTCTTTCCAACCAGGTAGTGCTTCAACCGGGTGAGGCCCGCGAAACATACCTGGAGCGGGTAGATGCCATTCGAAAACATATCATAGATGGCGATATATATGAATTGAATTATTGCCAGTCTTTTTTGGCAACGGTTCAACATTTAGATACAGCCTGGTTGTACAGGGAAGTAAGCCGGTATGCAAAAGCGCCTTTCTCAGTGTATTTCGGATGGGAAGGGAAGACACTCATTTGTGCCAGTCCTGAGCGATTCCTGCGTATCGAAGGGAACAGAGTAAGTTCTTATCCTGTGAAGGGTACTATTCGCAGAGGTGCTACACCGGAAGAGGATAAAAGCTTGAAAGAGCAATTGCGCTGTAGTGAAAAAGACAGGGCTGAGAATGTCATGATTGTTGATCTGGTACGCAACGACCTTACGCCTTTTGCCAAAACAGGAAGTGTCCGCGTAGAGGAACTTTTCAGCATTTATTCTTTCGAACAGGTTCACCAAATGGTATCTGTTATCAGCGCCATTTTACCGGACGGTGTCAATCAGATTGACGTGTTGCGTCGGGCATTTCCCATGGGCAGCATGACCGGAGCGCCGAAAGTCCGCGCTATGGAACTCATAGATGCATTGGAATCAAAAGGCAGGGGACTTTACTCCGGTGCATTTGGTTATTTTGGTCCCCAGGGTCAACTGGATTTCAACGTCATAATACGAAGTTTTCTCTATGATGAGGCAATCGGAAAGCTTTCAGTCAGTGCAGGAGGTGCCATAGTATACGACTCCGATCCTGCGCAGGAATACGAGGAGTGTTTGCTAAAGATTTCCGGACTGTTAAAAGCGCTTGGTAATCAGGCAGCAATTATCAGAAAGTAATTTTTCTTTCCTCTTTGAACCAGCAGGTACTTATTTCCAATCAAGTCATCACTTCTAATCAACTGGTCTTCGCCTGTAATTTTTTCCTTATTCAAACTCAGAGAACCCTCTTTTAACGCCCGTCTCATTTCTGACTTGGACGCCAGCACCTGTGTTGTTTCGGTGAGCAGAATTCCGGCTTCCACACCGGCATGCAATTGCTCTTTACTGATTTGAAATTGCGGTACGCCTTCAAACACATCGAGAATGGTGGCATCATCCAATTGCCGGAGGTCTTCTCCTGTTGATTTGCCAAACAAAATATTGCTGGCGGCCTGAGCTTTTTTCAGTTCTTCATCAGAATGTACGCGCCGGGTGACTTCCTCAGCCAGTGCTTTCTGCAAAGCCCTTTCGTGGGGAGCTGCAGTATGCCGCTCAATGAGTGCTTCTATGGATTCCCGTGAATCCATGGAGAATATTTTAATATAGGTCTGGGCATCTTCGTCAGAAGCATTCAGCCAAAACTGATAGAACTTATAGGGCGAAGTTCTGGCAGGGTCCAGCCAGATGTTACCACCTTCGGTTTTACCGAACTTCGTTCCATCTGCCTTTTTTATAAGATTGGTGCACAGCGCATACGCATTTCCACCTTCCATTCTTCTGATGAGTTCATTTCCGGTGGTAATGTTTCCCCACTGGTCGCTGCCGCCCATTTGCAGACCAACACCGTGATGTTTCCACAAATAGTAAAAATCATAACCCTGAATGAGCTGATAGGAAAACTCTGTAAATGAAATACCTTTTTCCAGACGCGTTTGAACGCTATCCTTAGCCATCATATAGCTAACAGTAATATGTTTTCCTACGTCCCGTAAAAATCCCAGAAAGGAAAACTCCTTCATCCAGTCGTAGTTATTTACTACTACAGCGCTGTTGGCACCGCAATCGAAATCTAGGAACTTTTCGAGTTGTTTTCTTTGTCCCTCCAGATTGTGTTGCAATGCTGCTTCGTCGAGCAGGTTGCGTTCTGCGCTTTTACCGCTCGGGTCACCCACCATACCTGTTGCTCCGCCAACCAGCGCTACCGGCTTATGGCCACATCGTTGAAAATGCAGCAGGGTCATTACCTGCACCATGTTGCCTACACCGAGAGAATCTGCAGTCGGGTCAAAGCCAATATAACCTGTTGCCATCCCTTTGTTCAGATAGGCTTCAGTGTCAGGCATAATTTCCGAAAGCATGCCCCTCCATTTTAATTCTTCAACGAAATTCTTAACCATGTCGCAAAAATAGCCGAAAGCCTTTAATGGACACACACATGACACATCTTAAGGTCGAATTTCGCATATTTGTTAGTAAGAGCATACCTGAATGAATTTTATAAGTCACTATTACCATGAACTTCCTGTGGCGGACGACTACTTTATTGCGGGAGTAGTGCTTCCCGATATTCTTTCCAATTTCTCCAAACGCCATGGAAGTAAGGTACGCTTGAATCCGGCATCGTTTGTTGCAACAGATGACCCCGCCATCCAGGCTATTGGTGAAGGGGTGCGACAACACTATTACGTCGATGCTTTTTTTCACGATTCAGAGTATTTCGATGCCATGACCGACATGATAGAAGCCGTCATTCATGATTACCCGTTCGAATGCTTTCAGCGGCGGCTTTTTGCCTTCAGTCATGTATTCCTGGAGTTGCTCATGGACCGTGTTATTATGCAACGTGATATTACCATTTGCGATAACATGTACCGGCACCTCGAAGGAGTTGATGAACGAAAAATTGAACATTTTTTTAGCGCCCAAACTGCCACCGAAGTTCCGGAGTCAATTGCGAGTCATTTTTCTGTTTTTGTTCAACGTCGATTTCTTTACCATTACCTTGATGATGCACGGTTTACAGGCATTTTAGACGCCATCAATACCAGTTTTGGGAATCCGGCGTTTAGCAAACAAGACAAAATGCATTTTGTACAGGTAATTGCCCGTTGCAGCTATGAAATTTCAAAGGAAAAGTTTCCTAACTTTCGGACAGATTAGCAAGCTTATGGGCCTACGTCAATTTCTAGTATTTGCATTGGTTTTGACCGTTGCTGCGGGGCATTCCCAAACGGTTCGGAAGTACTCCAATGAATTTCTTTCCATCGGTATATCTGCCGAAGGAATGGCCATGGGAGGATCTATGGTGGCCGGCGTAAATGATGTTTCGGCCGGCTACTGGAATCCCGCAGGTTTGTTGGGTGTGGGAGATAAAATTCAGGTAGGGCTGATGCATGCGGAGTATTTCGCCGGTATTGCCAAATATGACTACGGCGCAATTGCCATACCTCTCCGGCAGAAAGATGCCGTCGTTGGGCTTTCCTTGATACGCTTTGGCGTGGACGATATTCCCAATACCTTATTTCTCATCGGACCTGATGGCAGTATTAACTATGATAACATCAGTTCCTTCTCAGTGGCTGATTATGCTTTTATCGGTTCTTATGCGCAAAAATTAAGTGTAGAAGGGCTGAGTCTGGGCGTCAATGCGAAAGTCGTACACCGTCTGGCAGGGTATTTTGCCACTGCCTGGGGCTTCGGACTTGATGCAGGTATGCAATACCGGAGAGGCAATTGGCAGCTGGGATTAATGGGAAGAGACCTGTTTGGCACTTTCAATGCATGGTCGTTTGGCTTTACCGAAGCTGATCAGGCGGTGCTGGCAGCTACCGGAAATGCCTTACCGGAAAATTCACTGGAGATAACTGCACCAAGAATTATCCTGGGTGCCGCATATAATTTTGCCATCGGGGAGTCATTTACCCTCAGACCGGAATTGAATTTAGATGTTACCACCGATGGTCGTCGCAACGTGTTGGTGTCGGCCGATCCGTTCAGTATGGATCCCCATATGGGTCTGGAAGCAGGCTACAAGAATTTCATTTTTGTTAGAGCCGGTGTAAACAACATCCAACAGGCAATCGCAGATAACAGTACATCGGAAAGCTGGATTATGCAACCTAACCTGGGTATCGGACTGGTAATCGGTCCTGTGAAGCTGGATTACGCATATACCAACATCGGCAATCAGGCAGAAGTACTCTATTCCCATGTTGTTTCTCTTGCCTTCGATATTAACGGCAGACAGCAAGCTGCTGTAACAGAATAATCCCCAAAATAATCTGCATATGAAAAGAAGTATACCCGTACTTATTTTTCTTTTTTCATCACTGGTCATGAAGGCTCAGACTTATGGTCACGAATGGATCAATCACGATCAGACATATCTGCGCTTCTATCTAACTGCCAATAGTCTGTACAGGATTGATCAGGAAACACTCGATGCTGCAGTGACTGCCTCCGGCTTTTCCCTGGCTTCGATTGATCCCAGAAACTTTCAGCTGTTCTACATGGGTGAAGAACAATACATCCACGTGGAAGGTGAAAGTGATGGTGTCTTTGATGCAACGGATTTTATCGAATTCTACGGGCAAAGAAATGATGGTGTCTTTGATGCGCAGTTGTACAACAATCCTGATGACCAGGTACACCAGTACTCCAGCCTTTTTACTGATACGGCCGCCTACTACCTGACCTGAATTCCTCGCTGGAAAACAGAAGAATGGAGACATTGGTAAATGATTTAACCGGTGTTCCGGCATCAGAAACACATTACGAATTCAATACTTTATGGGTGAATGGAAGCGCCACTACTATTTTATATGGTGGAGGAAACTTTTCGCCCGGCAGACCTTACCTGGACATATATGCTTCTACCTATGATGTTGGTGAAGGGTATACCGATACCCGTTTTGCCAATGCTACCCGCACCAGAAGCGTAGCAGCGACCAACATGTACTGGGGAGCGGATCGTTTTCAGCCGTATTTGCGCACTGCTGTCATTGCTACGAATGAGGTGCCGCATCACTATACCATTTCTGTGAATAGCAATGTGCTAAAGGACACTTCTTTTACGGGCTTTGCTTTTACTAGATATGAATTCGAACTCGATACTATTTTCGCGACCAATCCGGTTGCATTTTCTTCGCTGGAAAGTTCTACCGATTTTATCCGGCACTGTTACATCGAATTGATCTATTCGAGAATCTGGGACTTTAACAATGCTTCCAAGGTGGGATTCAAGCTGGTGAACTCTCCTCATGCAACAAAATATTTGGTAGTTACAGATTTCAATGAACGGTCAACCAGTCCGCTGCTGTATGATTTTGATGCCCACAAACGGCTGGTGGGAATTATTGACGGAAGTACTTCCAAATTTCATGTGCCTTACGATGCCGGTGGGGACCGTGTATACCTGAGTAGTCAGGATACCCTGGATATACCCTACATCAGCAGCATGGAGCTTGTGAGTTTTGTGGACTTCGGCAGTCTCGCCAATCAGGGTGACTTCCTTATTCTTACCCATAATGAACTCCGGACTGACAGTACCGGCACCGACTGGGTGCAGGCATATGCAGACTATCGTGCATCACCTGCAGGAGGAAGTCATGATGTTGTAATAGTGGATATTGAAGATTTGTATGAAAGTTTTTCTTATGGAATCAGAAAGCATCCACTTGCTATCAGGAATTTTTCCCTGTTTGCTGTAGATTCTTTTTCTATCAGCCCAGATTACCTGTTTATCATTGGTAAGGCACGCCGCTATGATGCAGCGCGCAATAGTACTACCATCTATGCAGCCAATTACGTTCCAACCTTCGGAAGCCCTGGTTCTGATCTGTTGCTGACTGCAAGGCCCGGAACTTATATCCCACTGATTCCCACAGGAAGGCTGGTTGCCTATAGCGGCGATGAAGTAAGGCGTTATTACGACAAGGTAACAGAGTTTGAATTAGCGCAAGTGACCGGGGAACAAACCATTGCGGACAAAGCCTGGATGAAAAATGTCCTTCATTTTGCAGGTGGACTAAATGAATACGAGCAGAATCTATTCAACGCCTATCTAACAAGCTATGGAAACATAATCGGGGATACCTTATTCGGCGCCAAGGTTACGCAGTTCAATAAGATAACTACAGACCCCATATTCTACGAAACTTCTGACTATATAGATTCCATTATCAACAGCGGTGTTTCGCTCATTACCTTTTTCGGCCATTCTACTACAGGTTCATTTGATTATAATATCGGTGACCCCGACGAATTTTCAAATCACGGAAAGTACAATGTGATTTTTGGAAACGGTTGTAATACGGCTGCGATATTTGATGCTACTGTTACCCTCGGTGAAAAATACATCAATACGGAGGGAAAAGCTTCCATCGGATTTATCGCTGCAACGACTTTCTCACTTGCCGGTAGTCTCAATAATTACGGCCAGCGTTTTTATGTAGAGTTAGCCCGGGAGAACTATAATAAAGGGTTAGGCGATGTGATGCAGGCTACCTCAGCATATATTGCAGACTTCGAAAATATCTACGACCTGCTTACCACTATGCATACGACACTTCAGGGGGATCCATCCCTGAAGCTCTATACGCATGCTGAGCCGGATTATGTGATTGAAGAGCCATATGTCTATTTTGAACCGGAGATTGTTACTACAGCCGAGGATAGTTTTACCGTTAATGTGGTCGTGACTAACATCGGTAAAGCAGTTGATCGCAATTATACGGTAAGTGTGATTCGCACCAAGTCCGATGGTACACAGGAGGAAGTGTCTCAAACACTGCGGGCAGCGATGTTCAGGGATACTGTATCGCTTACCTTCTTTACCGATGCCATCTCAGGTACAGGATTGAATTCATTTGTTATTGAGGTCGATAAAGGTGATTCTATTGCCGAACTGGCAGAATGGAACAATATCATCAATAGAACCGAGCTCATTTTGGGCGACGATGCCGTTCCGATTTATCCTTATGAGTTTGCACTGATTAATGAGCCTCCCGGCTATCTGGCTGCCTCCACTTCCAATCCGTTTGCAGGTGTAAATCAGTACATCATGCAGATTGATACTACCCAAATGTTCAATAGTCCTTTACTGCAATCGAAGACCATCGTTCAATCCGGTGGTGTGTTGAAATGGGAATCTCCATCAATTACCTGGATACCCAATAAGGTATATTACTGGCGGGTGAGTGTAGATACCACAGCTGATCTAGATGATTACCTCTGGCGCAACAGTTCCTTCATGTACCAGCCGGGTGATGAAATCGGGTGGAACCAAAGCCACTACTTCCAGTATTTAGACAATGCTTATAGCAATACGGAGGTAGATGATGACAGGACCTTCGATTTTGTAACCAATTTTGTGAATTATCAGGTTGCTACGGGAATCTATCCGGTGACAGACTGGACGGAAGTTACCAGCTATATCAATGGAGAAAATATAGCCGTTGGTTCCTGCGCCAGTAATGGATTTGTAGTATTTGTTATCGACCCCATCAGTGGATATTCGTGGGAGGTAAGTGAAGTAGGGGATAGTGGTTTCGGACCTTATGGTGACCTGTATTGCAGCAGCGATCCTTATGAGCGGATGATTCAATTCAATACCAACAGCCTGGATTCTAGAACTACGCTCTACAATTTCATGATGGATACTGTTCCGGATGGTCATTATTTTCTATGCTACAGTAATAACTATCCAAAGTTTAACGAATGGCTGGATGATACTTTATCTACAGGAGGTACAAGTCTTTTTGACGCCTTTACAACTTATGGCGCAAGTATGATTACCTCGCTCTCTACCTACGATGCCGACAGGTCTTATATCTTCTTTGCTAAAAAGGGCGATATCTCTACTGCCTTTGAAGTTATAGGCGATACCATTGGCAACAAGATTGACGCAGAGGTAAATATTCCCGGACTTTGGGACGAGGGATCCTATACCTCTGAGCTGATAGGTCCTGCCAACGGATGGGACAAAGCATACTGGGATTACCAGGCGTTTGATGCTGCAGGGGTAGATAGTGCATTTGTGGAGTTCATAGGTGTGGATTACTTCGGTATGGAAACTGTATTGGCATCCGGATTATTATCGGGCGATACAACACTTGACTGGATTGATCCGATCGCCTATCCATTTTTGAAGTTAAGGACTTATTCATTCGACGATTCACTCCGGACACCTGCTCAATTGGCGTATTGGAGGGTTGTTTATACGCCTGTTCCGGAAGCTGCTTTGAATGCCAGTGCGGCTTTTAACTTTATTGATGACACACTGACCCAGGGCTCCATGTTGCAGCTGCAGGTTGCCATAGACAATGTGAGCCAATGGGATATGGATAGTCTATTAATCCAATATACCGTTAAAGATGCGGCCAATGGACTGCACCCGATCAACTATCCTAGACAGGACTCTCTGCTGGCCAATGGAAGACTCATTAGCACAGTTGATGTAGATACACGCACCTTACCCTCCGGAGCAGCTGTCTTAATTGTGGAAGTAAACCCGGCGAACGATCAGCCCGAGCAATATCATTTTAATAATATCGGTTACCTGCCTTTCCGAATCTTAGGAGACGCTTCAGACCCATTGTTGGATGTCACCTTCGATGGTGTACATATTCTGGATGGGGATATTGTTTCTGCCAAGCCCAATATCCTGATTTCCCTCAAAGATGAGAATACGTTTCTTGCCTTGAATGATACCAGTCTTCTGGATATTTCCCTGCGCTATCCGGATGGAACAGAAATTGAGCTGGCATTTGACGATGTCATAATGCGATTTTATCCTGCTGATACTGCCAGTCTCGCAGAAAGTAATGTTGCCCGGGTGGAACTGAATCCTATCCTCGAACAAGATGGACTTTATGAGTTGCTGATTAGTGGACAGGATGCCAGTGGAAACCTGGTAGGTGGCGGTATCGAGTATCGGATTGGTTTTGAGGTAATCAACAAACCGATGATCAGTAATGTACTGACCTATCCCAATCCTTTCACCACTCAGACCCGCTTTGTATTTACGCTGACAGGTAGCGAGGTGCCGGAATACTTTAAAATTCAGATACTGACAGTAAGTGGTAAAGTAATCAGAGAGATACTCGGACCTGAACTAGGCCCCATCCGCATTGGAAATAACATCACCACCTTTGCATGGGACGGCACAGATAAGTTCGGCGATCCGGTGGGTAATGGTTTATACCTGTACAGGGTAGTGGCCAAGCTCAATGGAGTTGGGCTCGATAATTACAACACAGGTACTGATCAATACTTCGAAAGTGGAATAGGTAAAATGTATATAGCTAGATAAGCAATAAAAAAAGCCCGGTTTCAATGACCGGGCTTTTTTTTGCTTTTATTCTTATTTATTTCTCAGCAATATTCATCTTTTTGAATGTATTGTCATTCAGCGCTTCCAGTGCTTTCAGGTAGGCGTCATCACCTGTGTTGTACACTATCCAGAAGGCTTCAAAATCGAACAGGTTACGGGCAATAGTAGAGCGCATGATCAAATCCAGACGATCTTTACAAACATCAAAACCTTCCTGATCGAAGGGAACTTCCTCTGACTCAGCATAGGCGATGAATTCATCCCAAAGGCTTTGTGATATGGTAAACTTATCGCGAAACTGTTCCGGTGTAGCATAGCTCTTTTCCAGGTCATTCCTTACGCCATCTAACCAGGTAAGGGTAAACTGATTGACAATCCCTTTTCCAACAACATTGGCGTAATAATCAGTAGACCATGTTGTATCCAGCGGAATATAAATATCCGGCATAATGCCACCACCGCCGTAAACGACTCTTTTAGCGCTAGTAAAGTATTTTAAAGAATCGGGGAAAGCTACTGCATGGTCAGCAGTCAATTCACCATCAGACAATCTTTCGTTCAGCTCATTGTGATAAGCTTCAATCCCTTCATCGTAAGGTTTTTGGATGGAACGTCCGGAAGGAGTATAATAACGGGATACTGTGAGGCGGACTGCAGATCCGTCGGTAAGGTTGTAAGGTCTTTGCACCAAACCTTTTCCGAATGATCTTCTACCGATAATCAACGCACGGTCCCAATCCTGCAGCGCACCTGAAACAATTTCACTTGCCGATGCGGACCCTTCATCAATCAGGACAATAACTTTTCCTTCCTGCATTTTTCCAAAGGAAGTTGCATAAGCGTCTTGCCTCGGGTAGGCTCTGCCATCTGTGTATACAATCAGTTTTCCTGCCGGCAGAAATTCATCGGCCAGATCAATGGCCGCATTGAGATAACCGCCACCGTTTCCACGCAGGTCGAGGATGAGGTTTTCCATGCCCTCAGCTTTGAGTTCGGCAGTGGCCTTGCGGAATTCGTCAACCGTAGTTGAAGCGAACTTACTTACCCGAATATAGCCCGTTTCAGGGGCGGCCATATAGGAGGCATCAACACTATACAGAGGGATAACATCCCGTGTGATAACAAAATCGAGCGGCTTGTTGACCCCTTTTCTCTGGATTTCCACATTGACCTTAGTGCCCTTTTTTCCTCTGAGGCGGTCAGTAACATCTTTGTTGGTGATTTCCTTACCTGCCACATTTTCGCCTTCTATCACAATAATTTTGTCACCGCTTCTGATTCCAACCCTTTCTGATGGGCCACCGGAGATGGTATTGACCACGATGATGGTATCTTTCAGAATGTTAAACTGGATGCCTATACCTTCAAAATTACCTTCCAGTGGCTCGTTGGCTTGCTGTAACTCATCGGCTGTAAAGTAGACAGAGTGAGGATCCAATTCTTCCAGAATGGCATTAATAGCATCCTCGACCAGCTTTCCAGCATCCACATCTTCCAGGTATTTGGATTCTACGAGTTGTAAAAACCTGTCGAGTTTTACCTGAGCTTCACTGAGGGTTAACGGAGCAGTTTCCGTCTGTGCCTGGAGGCTTCCTCCAATAAGAAAAACGATCAGTAGGGAAAAGATTGATTTACGGAACATATTTGAGGTCTGTTTTATATCAAACGTTAAGTAAAGAAGATTTTGTCTAATGACGCAATTTTTAATACTATTTCACATTTCGTGCCTGATTTGTGCCTTCCGAAAGATATTATTCGCCTCTTGAAAATTGTACCTTTGCGGCGTGTCAGGTAAGGCCATTTCCTTTGTTTTGCTATCTACAGTGTTCTTTGCACTGATGAATGTGTGTATCAAATTACTACCCGGCATTCCCAGCTATGAAATTGTCCTCTTTCGCTCGATTATTTCATTTGTGCTTTCGCTAGCCTTATTGCTGAGATTAAAGATATTTCCTTTTGGCAGAGGGAGTTATCTCTACCTTATAATGCGTGGAATTGCCGGTTCAGCAGCATTGCTGATATATTTTTATACGCTACAACGCCTGCCGCTGGCTACTGCTGTCACCGTACAATACCTGGCACCCTTGTTTACGGTCTTGTTTGCCGCTTTTCTTCTTAAAGAGCAGATTCGCTGGCAGCAATGGGCATTTATGTTGCTTTCCTTTTGTGGAATTGTATTAATCCGGGGATTTAATCCGGAATTCCCGACCTCTTTATTGTTGCTGGGCATCCTGGCCGCTGCGCTTTCGGGCTTTGCCTACAACGCGGTTCGAAAAGCAGGAGAGACGGAACATGCTCTGGTCGTGGTATTTTATCTGCCCCTGGTTACTATTCCTGTGATTACACCCTTTGCTGTGGCTAACTGGGTAATGCCTGTTGGTCAGGAATGGCTATTGTTGATAGCTGTGGGAGTGCTCACGCAAATTGCACAAGTATATCTCACGCGCGCCTATCAGATGGCTGAGGCATTGGTTATAACGCCTTACACTTACCTGGGAATTGTCTTTGCCATCCTTTTCAGTATCATCCTCTTTCGGGAACAATACAGCCTAACAGGTTACCTTGGGATGGGTATCGTGTTGACAGGTGTCATTCTCAATTTCCTGTTTGTAATGCGCGTTACCAATTTCAAACGCCTCCGTGTATACCTTCGGTATTTCCCCGGAGCCTGAGATAATGCACTGAAATAATTGAGGACAACCCTAAGCTTAACTCTTTATCAGTGCGCTCAGTGCCTTAACTTGTTGATTCATTATTAGCTGGTATTCAATCCACTAACAACTAAATTATATACTTCTAAAAAATACTACGTTCAACTGTCTCAGTTCAGGATTGTTTTTTCACTGACGAAGACAATTTGCAAATCTTGTGAAGAATCCAGTTGGATTTACTGGATATATTTCCATGGAGTTATCGGTAGTAAATATGGTCTATCAGTTCCTTGATAGCAGACGTCTCTCTTGATTTATGCCGGATATTATTATGCTGCAGGTCGCAAAGGTAATCCTTGCTCCATTCGATGTGGTTTTCCGCAAGTGCAGCGATTGCATCCAGTATATAGTCAATTTCCTTATTGGTGTTGGTAGGATGCAAGGACATGCGCACCCATCCGGGTTTCTTAGAATAATCGCCTTCCGAAATAGCCTGTGTTATGCTATGAGATTGTTCCTTATCTACGTGGAGCAGATAGTGGCCATAGGTTCCGGCGCAGGAGCATCCTCCCCGGGTCTGGATGCCAAATCGGTCGTTCAATATTCTGACAGCCAGATTAAAATGAAGATTTTCAATATAGAAAGAAAATATAGGCAAACGCTTTTTTATTTTGTCAGCCAGCACGTGTACACCTTTAAAGGATCGTAACTTGTCCCAAACCCTATCGACAATTTCCTTTTCTCTGTCACGAATAGGAACAACACCCATTTGTTCTTTCAACTGTATGCTCATTGCAACGCGCATAGTCGGGATAAATGCCGGAGTACCACCATCCTCTCTCAGTTCGATATCATCGAGATATTTATGCTCACCCCATGGGTTGGTCCAGTCTACTGTTCCACCGCCAGGGTGGTCGGGGACCTGATTATTATATAAGGCTTTGTTAAAGATGACAATCCCTGATGATCCGGGACCTCCCAGGAACTTATGCGGAGAAAAATATATGGCATCCAGCCGCTCTTCGGGACGTTCGGGATGCATGTTAATGGGGATGTAAGGAGCTGAACAGGCAAAATCGACAAAGCAGAGACCACCTGCCTCATGCATCATGGCCGCAATGGTATGATAAGGCGTGGCTATGCCTGTTACATTGCTGTAGGAGGTAATGGCAGCAATTTTTTGTTTCCTGTTTTGATATTTTTCAAGCAGTTGTGCCAGATGTTGCAGGTCAACGAGTCCGTGCTGGTCAGGAGCAATCACTTCAACATCTGCAATGGTTTCCAGCCAGCTGGTCTGGTTGGAATGGTGCTCCATGTGTGTGCAGAAAACAATGGGTCTATCTGTTTCCGGAATATCAATGGACTTTCTGAACCGTTCATGGACTTTGAGACCCAATATGCGCTGTAACTTATTGACGACTCCCGTCATTCCCGAGTTACTCGATATCAGTACATCATCTTTCGAAGCACCAACATGTCGCTTTATGAGCTGGATCGCCTCGTGATAGGCCATGGTCATAGCGCTCCCGGTAAAGCTGGTATCAGTATGGGTGTTTCCCACATTGGGATAGACATACTGCATTAGCTTTTCTTCTATAGGCCCATACATTCTCCCACTTGCCGTCCAATCGGCATAAACCAATGGTTTTTGACCATAGGGCGTTTCAATGGCAGCGTCAATGCCAATAATTTGCTTCCGAAAAGGTAGGAAATGCGATTCCATGCCTTAAAATTACAAACTTGGAATCAGCTCTTTGTTATAAGATAGGTCACAATGTTACGCTACGGCCTCCTGTACCAGTGCAGCAGCCTCCTTCAGCAGGATAGCACTTTTTACGCGTAATCCGCTGGCATCGATCATTGCCTTGGCTTCTTCAGCATTGGTGCCCTGTAACCTGACAATAATTGGGACATCAATAGTACCCATGTTTTTGTAGGCATCGATAACACCTTGCGCAACGCGATCGCAGCGTACAATTCCTCCGAAGATATTGACAAGAATAGCTTTTACTGAAGGGTCTTTCAAAATGATTTTAAAGGCCGTTTCCACCCTTTGAGCATCAGCAGTACCTCCAACATCGAGGAAGTTGGCAGGGTTACCACCTGATAATTTTATAATATCCATGGTAGCCATAGCAAGACCGGCTCCATTCACCATACAGCCTACATTCCCGTCCAGTTTTACGAAATTTAGCCCTACTTCTCCGGCTTCCACTTCAGTGGGATCTTCTTCGGTAATATCGCGCATGGCAGCAATATCAGGATGTCTTCCCAATGCATTTCCATCTACTACGCACTTGGTATCAACAGCGATAATCTTTCCGTCTGAGGCTTTCAACGCAGGATTGATTTCCAGCAAAGAGCAATCATTGCCGGTAAATGCGTTGTAGAGGGAGGTGACGAATTTCACCATCTCTTTGAAAGCAACGCCGCTTAATCCCAGTTGGAATGCCACTTTTCGCGCCTGAAATGGTTGAATACCCAACATAGGATCGATCCACTCCTTGTGAATAAGGTGCGGTGTTTTATCAGCTACTTCTTCAATATCCATACCTCCCTCTGTGGAGTACACGATAACATTCTTACTCAGCTCTCTGTCTAGCAATACGCTTATGTAATATTCCTTTGGCTCTTCCTCGCCAGGATAATATACATCCTGTGCGATGAGCACTTTATTCACGAGCTTTCCTTTGGGACCAGTTTGTGGCGTTACCAGTGTTGCACCGAGAATGGCTGATGCTTTTTCTTTTACTGCTTCCAGGGAAGTGGCTACTTTTACACCACCTGCTTTGCCTCTACCACCGGCGTGGATTTGCGCTTTGACCACCCATATATTGGTTCCGGTTTTTTCCTGAAGTTCCTTTGCCGCAGCAAGTGCTTCTTCTGGTGTTGTCGCAGTTATTCCTTCCTGTATGCGGGCGCCGAAGCGTTTGATGAGTTCTTTACCCTGGTATTCGTGCAGATTCATTGATAAAAATTTGCCGCAAAGATAAGCAAAAGGTCCTTATGACTGAGGGTGGAATTGCTGTTTTACTACCGATTTAATACTACATGATGCCCTACCTTTGCAGGCAATATGAACAATATAGAAGCAAAAAAAGTGAGTGAGTCATTTACCACTTTCACCGAGTTGGTAATGCCCAATGATACAAATCCGATGAACAATCTGATGGGAGGAAATCTCTTGAAATGGATGGACGTCGTGAGCGGCATATGCGCAGGCAAACACGCCCGGAAAGTTGCGGTGACAGCTGCCGTGGATAATGTTTCATTCAGCAGGCCGATCAAAATAGGAGATGTAGTTACCATAGACGCCCAGGTTACCAGAGCTTTCCATTCTTCTATGGAAATTTTTATTGAGGTGTATAAAGAGAATATCCGAACCAACTCAGGTAAGATAAAATGCAATGAAGCGTATTATACGTTTGTAGCATTGGACGATGATGGGAGACCCACTCCCGTGCCGGAAATTATCCCCGAAACGGATGATGAGCGCCACCGGTATGAAAGGGCCTTGCGTCGCAGGGAACTACGACTGATATTGGGTGGCAGAATGAAACCGGAAGAGGCGACAGAGTTGAAAGCGCTCTTTATGTAAACAGAAAAGGCTGCCTTTTGGCAGCCTATTCTGTTAGATTTCCAAACGCTTAGTAAGGTTTGTTTTTGGTTTCCTTGGGTTGTACGAAGTTCTCCTCTTTCACCATATCCTGTTTGCCGAGATAGGTCCAGACGATTGCTTTCGAATACTCGTCAAATACTTTGTTGATATCTTTCAATGTGGTAGAATTCACATTATCGGTGAAGTTATCCAACTGTGACCAGTCGCCCATAATCTCGCTCATACCAATCACATCGGCCTGGCTGGAAGTGGTTTCGAGGGTCATGTAATAGCTGGTAAGAAATACTTCCTTCACATCTGTCAATTCTTCTTCATCAAAACCTTCGCTCTTTATCTTATTGATCTCTTCAACCATCACCTTCATGCTCTCTTCCGGATTCGTGGTGGAGATGTAGATAACGCTGTAAGGATTATTAATGGCAGACATTGCATAGAATGCGGCAGGAGCATAGGACAGGCTCCTCTTGGTGCGCAATTCGGTGAAGTAACGGTCGCCAAGAATAGACATGGCAATACGCATAGCAACACCATCTTTGGAATTAGCATAAGGTGCACTCATGACACCACGAATGTAGTTGGTGGCGATATCTCTGTCTTCCACAAACACTTTACCTTCTGTAAGAATTGTCCGCTGTTCCTGTGCAGCAGTAGCGCCCTGCGGTAGTTTAGCCAAGGTGCTCTTGATCAGATTCGTAAGTTCTTCCTGACTTACATTTCCCACAACAACGATGAAACAGCGTTTCTTGGAAATAATCTTGCTGTAATACTTCTGTACATCATCGAGGGTAAGTGCTTCCAGTGATTCAGGTGTACCTGCAGGGTCTTTTCTGTAATTGGAATTGGGAAAAGCATTGCTGCGGGATATCAGTCCCAGGTGAGAATCGGGATCACTTTGCGCCGATTTAGCACCGGCAATTAATTGCTGTTGCAAAAGTGTAAACTCCTTTTGACCTAGTGCAGGATTTAAAATGGCATCGCTGAACAGACTCCAGGACTCATTAAAAAAAGCCCGTACACATGTCATGTTAACGCTTCCGTAGTCCAGTCCTGTATTGGCACTCATGGAGGTGCCTATCTTTTCAGCTTCTGTTTTAAAGGTTACCTTATCCATGCTTTTGGTGCCACCTTCTACCAACAGATTCAGCATCAGGTTTTCAATCCCTTGTTTATCGTCGGGGTAATTTGCTGTACCACCTTCCACAAACAAACGCACGCTTATTACGTCCTTGGGAGTGTTCTTAAGGATAACTTTAATACCATCAACGGTAAATTCAGTCGCACCACTTCCGGCCATAGCACTTGTGCCTATCAGAAGGAATGCTGCTAATATTACATTTTTTATTTTCATATACCTTTTCATTGGTCTGTATTTTCAGATTTAAATATTATTCCTCGCCTGCTTCGAAACCCATGGCAGAAAGGTCGATGTAGCCTTTCATGGATGGGTTGATCATTAAGCCCACCACATGTGGTTGATCAGTGATATAAGTGTTAACGTATTTACTTATGTCCTGCCGGGTAACCTTCTTAAGATTTTCTACATAATTGGTGTAGTAGTCTATAGTAGCACTTGCCCACCAGTAAGTCACCGTATGTACGAAGTTGGAAGTAGCTTCTTTACTGTAGGCATCATCGATGGCCAGCAACTTCTTAGCAGTTTCCAGTTGTTCATCTGTGTAGTAATCGGGGTCATTCCACATGTTTATATGCTCCCAGAGTTTGTCATATGCAGCCTGCACATTCATAGGATTGGGAACAAGAATGATCTGGATAGGTCCGGTGTATTTGTTGGTCTGGTAACCTACCTGCACTTGAAGCGCCAATCCTGTTTCAATCAAATCTTTCTGCAGCTTGGAGGAAGCTTGTTGCAGTATGTAAGAAAACACGTCGGCAGCATAGGTAGAACGTAAGTCATTTCGTGTGTCAGGACCGTGGAAACCAATCATGAACAAAGGCACCTGAGCGTTTTCGCTTTCTGTAAGGAATTTTGTCTCACCTTTCAGGGGCGCAAATTCCGGGATGGGATATCTTTCGAATGGGTCAAAGTCAGATGGTTCCCAGTCACCGAAAATTTTCTCCGCCATAGGGACTACTTCCTCATGGTTCACGTCTCCGGCTACAACCAGCATGGAGTTGTTGGGGTAGTAGTACTTATTCTTGATGATTTCCATTTTTTCGGTAGTTGCTGATAGAATTACATCATGCAAACCGATAGGATTCTTTCTGTAGTAATTATCTCCCCACATTTTTCTTCCAAAAGTCTGGAACAGTTCGAAGTAAGGGTTGGATTCGGCACGTTGAAACTCTCCGTCAACCACGGGGTTCTCATTTTTCATTTCTTCTTCCAGGAACAAGGGATAACGGATAGCTGAATTCATAAATTCAAGTCCTTCCATCAGGTTTTTGTTGCTCAGGGTAAAGAAGTAATTGACCCTTTCATCAGAGGTGGTACCATTAAAAATAATACCCAGTTCATTGACGCGTTTCAGGAATTCTTCCTGCGACGGGATGTCTTTATTCGCTTTGAAGAACATGTGTTCATACAGATGCGATAAACCGTTGAATGCGCTGTCTTCAGTATAAGCGCCATTCCTCACTACTATTTCTACGGTAGCAAGGGGAACGGAATTGTCTTCGATAACCAGGACCTCTAATCCGTTATCGAGTTTTTCCAGGTAAAAGTTTGATGGTAATTTCTGTTGTGCGAAAGCAGCCAGGGCAGCCGTGAACAACAAAGTAGTTACTAGTATTTTTTTCATATCTCCAATTTGTGATGTAACAAAGGTAAGAATTAGGAGTCGGCTAAGAACAGAAATGGCGTTAAACAATGTTAATTGCAATAATTAATATCGCAATATGAATTTCTGTCGACCTTGTTTTTGCACGCCTGGAAATACCAGGCCTTTGTGGTATAAATCGATGGTGATACCTGTTGTTTGTTGCGCACAGATATCATTCCATGCCTGGTGCATCTCTGCGCTCCAGTGGATGTCATCGAGAATGATGACTCCATTCGAACTCAATTTTGGTAAACATTGCTGAAAATAATCCACTGTGGGCTGGTACCGGTGGTTGCCGTCAATAAAAATCAGGTCAAATGTGTTAGATGTAGCTAGAACTTCTTGCAGTGTGGTGTCAAAGTTGCCGGTGACCACACTGCAATTTTTCAAGCCAAGGTCCTCCCATGTTTTTCGGGCCATTGCGGCAATTTCCCGGCTACCCTCCATCGAAATTACGGTCGATTCACCGGAAACGGCTGCCATATAGGCCGCACTGATGCCCAATGATGTACCCAATTCAAGCGCATGCCGGTATTGGTAGTGCCGCATCAAATGAAACAGCAATTGACCGTACTTCGGTGTGATCAAGCTGTTCCTGGCGATATCGGCAACGCTCCGTTGTCGGCCTTTCAATCGTTTGGAGCCGGCACCAAGATCCTCTACAGTTAGCTTGTCCCGGTTGGCAAGCAACTTCTTCCGGTAGCCCTCAATACTTTGAAAAGCGTAATATTGACCGGTATTAGACATAACATTTTGAATAAAGTCATGCACAAATGGAGAATCAATATGATTGCGGGGTACAGCTTGCCAGCTGTGCCGGAGGAAATAGGCTGTCTGTTGCCAAATGCTCATTGGGCAAAGTTATTATCAAATACTGGAGCAAATGAATGAGCCCGTAATAATTCTACACGGTGGTGCAGGCAATATTCTGCCGCATTTGCTGCAAGGGGCTGCACGGATGGAAGCAGAAAAGGTACTGAGCCAAGCCATTGATCTGGGATATACCCTGCTGCAGAGCGGGGCTTCTGCAGTAGATGCAGTGGAAAAAGTGGTATGTGCTTTGGAAGAACATCCGCTTTTCAATGCCGGTTATGGATGCGTGTTAAATGCTGCAGGAATACCGGAGTTGGACGCGAGTATCATGGATGGCCGAAACCTTCGTAATGGAGCTGTAGCTGGCATCAGCAGGTTCCGCCATCCGATAACTGTAGCGCGAAGGGTCATGGAGCAAAGCCAGCATAATCTATTGACAGGAGCCGGTGCAGAAGCATTTGCCATCGAAGCCGGATGTTTACCTGTAGAGCCCGAGTCCTTGATTTTTCCTGCCAGACGAGCCCAGCTCAAGGCGGTGCAGGAAGCTGATAGAAGCGGGCTACCGTTTTTTGTTGATGAATTTGACTCCTATAAGTATGGGACGGTTGGTGCAGTAGCTTTGGATAGTTCAGGTAATCTGGCGGCGGCGACTTCTACCGGTGGAATGATGAATAAAAAGTACGGCAGAGTAGGAGACAGCCCTATCATTGGAGCCGGAACTTATGCCAACAATGCAACCTGCGCTGTATCGTGCACCGGGCAAGGAGAGAGCTTTATGCAAAATGTAGTGGCTTATGACTTGCATGCCATGCTATTGTATGGAGGAATGGAACACGCTGAAGCGGCAAAAAACATCATTCATGTGAAGCTGAAAGCGCAGGGAGCAGAGGGAGGATTGATCAGTATAGACAAGAATGGAAGCGCTGTTATGGAATTCAATACACCCGGTATGTACAGGGCGTTCAGAAAAAAAGACACACGTTATGTGGGGATGTTCAATGCTGAACCGTGATTAATCTTAGCTTTAGCTCAGTAATCAACTTTTAGGTCGAAGTAAAATCGTATTTTTCCTTGTAACATTTGTTGATTTACTGTCGGTCTTTAATTGTATATATGCGCTCATTAATATTATTTTTGTCACAAAATTACCTTATTAAAAAAGTTTTACTCGCTACAGTGCTGGTTGTAACCACCCTATCAGCTTTCTCACAAACAGGTTTCCATGCAGGAGCTCATTTTGGATTTAATGGTGTATTCATTCATAACCAGAACAGCTATGGCTTCTCAGAAATGGATTATGAAATGAAGTTTGGGGTGTATCCAGGTATTGCGCTGGGATACAACTTTGATGACATGAACGGAATCCAACTGGAGTTGAATTACGCTCAAATGGGGCAAGATTACTACGACAAGATTCGCGATTTCTCTTTAGGTAGCGGCAACAATGACCCTAAAGTGGATACCTATCGTCAGATAGATCTGAACTATCTGCAGATTCCCATCATGTATCGTTTCCAAACAGAAAGGAAGAAAAAGTCGAATGCCGTTTTCCATGCAATGGGCGGACCTACCATCGGATTATTACTTTCCGGGGAGCAGGTATGGCAAGCTTATATCAGCAATAATGGAACGATTACAGATATTCCGGAAGAAATCATTCAGGCTGCCATTCCTGATTTCTCCAGCACGCCTGAGCTGGAAGCGGATGATGCCTACTTCAGCACGCTGGACTTCGGTATCCAACTGACTGTCGGAGCCAATATCTACCTGAACGATAACCTGTACCTGTCACCAGACTTGCGCATGTATTACGGATTTACTGACATCAACGCTGAGGCAACAAGGGAACTCTATAATGATTTTGAATTCTCCCGCAACGCCTTCGTTGGTATCAGCGTAGGAATCCATTATCATATGGAACAATAAGGATTTGCTTGCTTTCAAATATCAGCAGCCCCTGGATTTTTTTCAGGGGCTGTTTTTTTGTACCAAAGCGTTCCAGACTACTTCGTCAGGAGCTGGAGCCGTAATGATTACGTCTGTTTTTTGCACCGGATGCACAAATTCAAGAGCCCGGGCGTGCAGGTGAATAGAGCCATCTTTATTGGAACGGGGAGCTCCGTATTTTAAATCTCCTTTGATAGGGCAACCTATGCTCGAGAGCTGTGCCCTGATTTGATGGTGCCTTCCTGTCATCAGCTCAATATCCAAGAGGAAGTAATGATCTGATGCGGCTTTGAGCTGGTATTCAAGGACAGCCAGTTTAGCACCTTTGCTGCCTTCGCTTACCCGGTAACTCTTATTCTGTCGTTCGTTCTTGGCTAAATAGTCTGTCAATTTTGCGGCGGGAGGGTCCGGTTGAGTGCCTGTAACTGCATAATAGAACTTCCTAATCGTTCGCTGCTGTATCATCGCGCTCAGTCTTTCTGCGGCTTTACTGGTCTTGGCCATCAACAAAATACCACTGGCAGGTCGGTCCAGCCGATGCACCAATCCAAGATAAACGTTGCCCGGTTTCTGATAAGTGGTTTTCAGGTACTGGCTGACGTGCTCCGTGATAGCCGTATCACCGGTTTTGTCACCTTGCGTAATAGCACCGGGTGGTTTGTTTATGGCAATCAGATGATTGTCTTCAAATAGGATATCCAGATGCATGCTATTCGAGTGCCTCCCATTCGTTTCTGGTTTTTCGTGGCAAGCTTTCCACGATTAAATTATAGGAATGATCAATCAACTCTTTCAGCAGCGAGCCGGGTATACTACCATCTTGTACAATGGTATTCCAGTGCAGCTTATTCATATGGTATCCCGGTTGAATGGCTGAATACTGCTCTCTGAGTTCCAAAGCTCTCTCCGGGTCGCACTTGAGATTGACGCGCAGTTGTATTTCATCTAAAGGAGCTATGGCAAAAATCTTTCCCATGACCTTAAATACAAGCGTGTCGGGGCCGAAGGGAAGTTCTTCCGTAACCCCCTTTTTAAGGAGGCAATAGTCTCTGAGCGCTTCAATATTATCCATAAAAAAAGCACCGCATTTGCGGTGCTTTTCTGTTGTTAATTCTTTAGTTCTTTACAAATGTGCGTTGCACAGCATGTGCCTCGTCAAACATCCGTACAGAATAAACACCGGCAGGCAGGGAGTTCACCAGCAATGAGGTCTGGTTCGATTGACCCGGAATGTTCGGAGCCATATCCGACAATACAACTTGTCCGGCAAGATTGATTATTTCAATGTTAACTGTCGGGCTTTGGGCAAAACCATATGCGATATTAATCCAGCTATTCGCCGGGTTAGGATAAACATCAAACCAGGCATTGTCAGACATTTCATCTATTCCAACAGTTCCTGAAGCGATATTGATATTGTCGACATAGAGGTTGTTCTCCCATGAGCTGACCGTTCTGAATTTCACGATGAGTTTATCACCTATATATGGTGTAAGGCTGACGCTTTCGAATCTCCACTGATCCTGAGTAGGAACGAAAGCCGTTCCGGTAGCACCTGCAGTATTCAAATCCGGCCAGGCTTTGTAGTAAACACTGTTCCAGGTGACACCACAATCATCGCTTACCAGCACTTGTAAAGTATCGGAATAATCTCCCCCCGGAGTATAAACGGCATACGCTACATCAAAATCAAGGTGGGCGGCCGTAATGCCGGTCATGTTGTATGCGGGTAATTCCATTTCATCAACAGCACCTACAGCGGTGTTTTCAAAGTGGTTCATGAAAATGGAAGCAGAGCCCAATTTAGAAGCTGCAGTGGTGCGCTCCCATGTAAAGGAACCATTGGGGTTGATAACTGAATAACCGGTGTAAGGGAAGGGGTCAGCTTCAAAGCCTTGTACCAACGGCAAGGTCAGACCAAAGGTATTGATGAAGAAGTCGCTACTGGTTTCATTGTTTCCAGCATATTCATCGGGCATACCATTGGGGTCACTAACAGTAATAGTAAGGCTGTGCGCACCGTCTCCCAGCGAAAGGGAAGGAAGGGTAACATCTTCGGTTTCGTAAGTATCTAAAGAGCCTGTCCAGTAGAAAGTAACCGGCGTAGCACCGTCAACACTGTAATTGATGTCTACACTTGTCATTACTTCCGAACCGGTGTTGCGGATGGTAACGACCGGTGAGAAAGTGGAGAAACAATAAGTTCCAGTGGGAACCAGTATTTCGAGGGCAGCAGCATCAAAGTTGTAGGATATACATTTGATGGAATTGCCCAGGTCGAATCTTGCTCCACCTGGCTCGAACAATGCTCTTGCGCGTTCTTTCTGACCTTCCGTGAACATATTGTAGCAAGCGTCATCGGTATAATCCATATAGTTCTGAAACTGGATGGACAGGTTACAGGCATCAGCAAGCGGTGAGCTGGGACATCCATAAGTAGCCACTTCCTGGTTAGGAGTGTCAGCCACCAGATCACTTCCTGAACAGTCGAAATCATCGCCCCAGATATGGTAGAGGTTCAGCCAGTGGCCCACTTCGTGAGTGCCGGTGCGGCCTAAGTCGTAAGGAGCCAGCACATAACCTTCTCTTCCAAAGCTGGAGTAGGTAATTACCACGCCATCAGTATTGTCGGGACCGCCGGGAAATTGCGCATAACCCAATAAACCGCCGCCGAGGTCTCCGCACCAAATATTGAGGTACTCATCTGCAGGCCATGCATCAGAACCACCGGAAGCACTGAATTTGATATCGTCGCTGATACCAAAGGAAGTCTCGGTCGTTGGAATGCGCAGTATACCTGTGGTAGGGTTACCGTCCGGGTCAATGGTTGCCAGACAGAATTCAATTTCAAAGTCGGCAGCTACCCCTTCAAATTCTGCAGGTGTATCTGCTGCATCGGCGTTTAACCTTCGTAAATCTTCATTTAAGACATCTATTTGAGAGAGTACCTGCGCATCTGTGATGTTTTCGAGGTCGTTTTCAAAAACTACATGCACCACGACAGGGATGGTAATGATGGTGCTGGCGCGTGAGCCACCGTTCATCATTTCCTTTTCAATGAATTTCTGGGTGAAATCCTCAATCATTTGACGGCGTTCGGTATACCCCGGAACTGTTTCCTGCAACAAATGATCGTGGGCTGTATTTCCGCACTCTTTAAGCGTTTGTGCCTGTGAAAGCATAGCAGAGGCTGCGGAAAGGAGGATGAGAAGATACTTTTTCATTGGAAAATACTGGATTTAAGTGTTCAAAATTACTGAATTCGGCTGAGTAACTAAAAGAAAGCAAGAACGATATGTCTTGCGGCACCCTTTTGACATTACTGTGAATATGTCACCCCCTGTGGAATCATTTGCTGAAGGTTTGTTCTATTATGCTTACTTTTGTAAAAATATCCGGATTGCATGGCTAGTTCAAGTGACCCTTACCCATCGGGCGATTATCCTTCCAGCTCATATCTATTTCAATTTCCGTATTAATTTGTCCTTTCAACCGAAATATCAATTTAGGTAATGGTTACCGAACTGCTCATTATATTCCTGCTTATTTGTGTGAACGGACTCTTTGCCATGAGCGAGATGGCGATGGTTTCCTCCAGAAAGAGCCGACTGGAGTCGGCGGCTAAAAAAGGGAACAAACGCGCCGAAATTGCACTAGAGCTGCACAACGAACCGGCCCGGTTCCTGTCAACTGTTCAAATAGGCATTACCCTCATTAGTATCTTAACCGGTATCTATTCAGGCGACACCATTAAAGAACCTATTATCAGATGGTTGATGGGGTTTGAGAATATGGCCAACTATGCCGAAACCATTGCCATCACCATCGTTGTACTTTTTGTTACCAGCTTGTCTCTCCTGATTGGGGAGTTGCTGCCTAAACGCATTGGGCTGGCATACTCCGAAACCATAGCCACCTTTATGGCGAAGCCTATGATGCTGTTGTCCAGGATTACGGCACCATTTACCTGGGTGCTGACTGCGGCATCCAACGGTATGATTAAGTTGTTTAATCTGCGCAGTGCCAATGATGACAGGGTTACGGAAGAGGAAATCAAGGCCATGATTCAGGAAGGCACCAACTCAGGTGAAATTGAAGAAATTGAACAGGATATCGTAGAGCGGGTATTCCACCTTGGCGACAGAAGAATCGGCTCTCTGATGACGCACCGGAGTGATATCGTTTGGCTGAACCTCGAGGATACGCCCGACGAGTTGATGAACACCATAGAGAGTGAAGTGCATTCTGTTTACCCGGTTTGCGATGGCGACCTGGACAAACCACTGGGCATTATTTACCTGAAGAATCTGTTTCTGGCAGATGAAAGTGTCAGATTTGAAAGAATAAGAGAATTTATAAAGCCTGTATTGTATTTACCGGAAAACAATACCGCTTATAATGTGCTGGAAAAATTCAAAAATTCAAAAATCCATTATGCTTTCATAGTGGATGAGTACGGCTCCCTGCAGGGACTCGTGACCATCAATGATATCCTGGAGGCCATTGTAGGGGAATTTGACGAACTCAATATGCCCGACTATTCCATCATCAAAAGGGAAGATGGCAGTTATCTCATAGATGCTGGATTGCCTTTCTATGATTTTCTGGTTTATTTTGAAATTGAAGAATTCGATAACCTCGAAGAACTGGATTATAATACCGTTGCGGGCTTTATTATTCATGAGCTGGAGCGCATTCCTTCAGAAGGGGAGCGCCTTACATGGAAAGATCATTCCTTTGAAGTACTGGACATGGATGGTTCCCGTATTGATAAGATTCTCTTTCATCCAAGCAAGGAAATAGGTGAGCAATAAGGTGCTGATAGCTGAGAGCGGTTCTACTAAAACCAACTGGGTATGGATGGAAAATGGAGGAGTTTCCGGACAGCATACCACGTCTGGGTTAAATCCGAATTATACGCAACCCAATGATGCAGTTGCCGTCTTCAATACCTTACCAGCCGAATGGAAAACAGCCCACCAAATCTACTTTTACGGTTCCGGTTTGGGAAGTAAAGCAGGCAATCAAATCATGCAAGGCTGGCTCAGTCAGCATTTTCAGGATGCAGCCATTGCCCTTGAAAATGACTTGGTAGCAGCTGCCAGAAGCTTGTGTGCGAACCAGCCGGGTATCGTCGCCATACTGGGTACAGGTTCCAATGCTTGTCGCTGGGATGGAGCAACAATTGATGATGACCAGCACAGCCTGGGTTATATATTGGGTGACGAAGGGAGTGGATTCTCCATTGGGAAGCATTTTATAGCGGACTATTTCTACGGACAAATGCCGGATGAAATAGCAAAGGCATTTAGTCTTTACTTCCCGTATACCCGTGAGGAAGTATTAGCGGCTACCTATCATGCTCCGGCACCCAACAGATTTATTGCAAATGCTGCCCGATTCGCTGTCGGCAGAGAAACACATCTTTATATAAGGCAAGTTATCACCACTGCATTTCAGGCCTTTATCAAGGCTTATCTGCTTCGGTTTAAGCCCTTGCACCTGCCCGTTCACTGCACCGGCTCCATTGCAGCGGCTTATGCTGATTTGCTGAGGGAACAATTATCCGGATTCGGATTAGTAACCGGTAATATCATGGCAGATCCACTGAATGGATTAATTGAATATCATAAAAATAATTAATATACTATGTTACCTGTTTTATCTCCTTTGTCTACAGAAGCATGGTCGCAACTGGAAAAGCTGGTTGCTACTGCACGCACCACGCACATGCGCGAGCAGTTTAAAGCTGATCCCCATCGATACAATAAGTTTTCCCGGCAAATGAATGGCTTGTTGTTTGATTTCAGCAAGCATAGAATAGATGATGAAGTTTTTAATTCGTTGATTGCACTGGCAGAAGAATGCCGGGTGCCGGAAGCTATACACGATATGTTTTCAGGTGCCGCCATCAATGTAACTGAGAACAGACCGGTGCTGCATGTTGCGCTACGTGCAATGCAGGATGAAGTATATATGGCCGATGGTGAAAATGTCGTACCTGAGGTGTATGCAGTTTTAGATCAATTGGGTGCCTTTTCAGATAAAGTGCGCAATAAGGAAATTACAGGCTATACAGGAAAAGCCTTTACCGATGTAGTCAATATTGGTATAGGTGGGTCAGACCTCGGTCCGGTCATGGTGAGCGAGGCACTGAAGGCTTTCAGCCAGCGGGACATTCAATTGCACTTTGTTTCCAATGTTGATGGAACGCATATGGCCGAGTGCCTGAGGAAACTCGACCCGGAAACCACTCTGTTTATCATTGCCTCCAAAACATTTACCACCCAGGAGACCATGACGAATGCACAATCAGCTAGAACATGGTTTTTGGAGCACGCCCGGGAAGAAAAATGGATTGCAGCGCATTTTGTTGCTGTTTCTACGGCATTGGATCATGTGGAAGCATTTGGCATTTCCCCTGAGAGAACCTTTGGTTTCTGGCCCTGGGTGGGCGGCAGGTATTCCCTTTGGAGTGCTATCGGATTGAGCATCATGATTGGAATTGGAAAGGAAAATTTCCGCAAACTGCTCGATGGAGCTCATGCAGCAGATGTACATTTTAAGGAGACCGAACTGAAAGACAATATTCCTGTCATCATGGCCTTGCTGGGTATATGGTACACTAATTTCTTTCACACTTCCACGCATGCTGTGCTTCCCTATAATCAATATTTATCCAGCTTTCCGGCCTATCTGCAACAGGCCGATATGGAGAGCAATGGCAAACACGTTGACCGAACAGGTAAAAAGGTTGGTTATGCGACAGGACCGGTAGTATGGGGCGAGTCAGGCACCAATGGACAACATGCATTTTATCAATTGATACATCAGGGTACCCAAATGATTCCCTGTGATTTTATTCTGCCCGTAGTGTCCCAAAACGAAATGGGCAAGCATCATCCCATCTTAATCTCGCATTGCTTAGCGCAGTCGGAGGCACTCATGCGCGGAAAGACCCTGGAAGAAGTACGACAGGAACTTTTAGCTGCCGGCATGCCGGAGGAGGAAGTAGAATGGCAGGCACCCTATCGGGTCTTCGAAGGGAATATTCCTTCCTCCACGTTTATTCTGCCGGAGATTAATCCATTCCAATTGGGACAACTAATAGCCCTCTACGAACACAAAATATTTGTTCAGGGAGTTATATGGAATATTTTCAGTTTTGATCAATGGGGAGTCGAACTGGGTAAGAAACTGGCAGCTGCCATTCTGCCTGAACTGGCTACCAACGTTGACACACTGAACCACGATGCATCTACCAATAACCTGATTCAGTACATCAGAAATGCACGGGCAGCATCACTGAAGAAGTAGGTTGCATCCCCTGATATCACTGTTATCGGAACGTCCGGTAACTTCAAATCGACCATCAGAATGTACCAAACCGGTATCTTGAGTAGCGATAAAGCAGCAGGAATCTATATTCGCGAGGTCTATTATATTCAGTAATCCCCTTTGCCCGCTTTCCAGCAGTTCAAAGGGGTCTTCTGCATCTCGTGAGATTACTTTCATCCAGGGAGGACAGGTGAACAAGCCCATGCCGGATGAGTAAGCCTGGGATAGCAGCTCCGTCATGCCGTATTCGGAGTGAACGGCAGCCACGCCAAAGGCTTGTTGTAAAATCCGGTGTACCTCTGCTCTGACCATTTCCTTCCTGCGACCTTTCATGCCACCCGTTTCCATTACAATTAAGTGCTCATGATTAAGTGTAGTTTGTTCGGCAAGATCCAGCAGTGCATGGGTTACGCCCAGCAGCAGTGTGGTGCGTTGATTATCCTCTTTGTGTAAAATTTCATGCATGCGCTCTGGGTCTTCAAGGTAGAAGCCACTATCAGGATGTTTGCTGGCGCGAATCAATTCTGAGCACATATATATCAACGAGCTTTCCGGAGCATAAGAAGGGAGCAGGCAAATGAGCCGGTACCTGGCAGGAGATCCATAAAAATGCATAAATGTCGTCAGGAAACTTTTTTTATACCAATCTGTAGACTTTACGAAATGTCTGGACCGCGCAGTTGAAGTGGTTCCGCTGCTCATGAAGCTCAATTGATAAGGAGGAGGGGCACTCACTACCGTATGGTTTCTGAACAGCTCAACCGGTAAAAACGGAATTTCTGAAAGGGACTTGGGCTTGGTTCTTCCAATTCCCTGGCACCATTGTCGGTACAGGGCATTGTTTTCCAGTTGATAATGGAAACAGCTCAATGCAGCTTCCTCAAAATCTACCGGCTGTCCTTCCAATAATTCCCGAACTATTTTCACGGAGTAAAGTTATACTAATGTGCTACTTTTATAGTTAGAAGCATACCATGTTAAAGACTCTTTTGACCATATCGGCTGCTGCTTTTCTCATTACCGGATTTAATTCGTGTGTAAAACCACCGGAATATCCAGTGGAACCCAGGATTGAATTGGTGGAAGTCAATAAGGTGAGTTTTGTAGAGTTTGATCCCGACAGTCTGAGAGTTAACATCTACTTTGAAGATGGCGATGGCGATATAGGCGGTGAGGATGTGGACTCTCTCAATCTCTTCTGGGAAGACAGCCGGGTTCCAGGATTCAGAATCGGTGCTAAAATTCCCTACATCGAATTACAGGGAAACCACACAGCCATTTCGGGTAATATTTATGCCGTAAGGGGTATTTCCCAATGTATTAATCCGGTTGACGTAGATACCTTTTACTACACTATACAGATTCGGGACAGGGCAGGTAACTGGAGCAATGAAATTCGCACACCCAATCTTTCGCTTATCTGCGATTAATCGTTTGCTGGAGCATAAATCATCTCCCTGCTAACCTTCGGGAATGAGTGGCTTGGTTTCCAATTAGCCTTATTTTCTTCTTCTTGAAGAAAGCGATTCCATTCTAATCGTTGTTGATGATGGGCCTTTTTCATAGCAGCATCTGTCGGTTTATCCTGCAGCTCATTAACAATTTCCAGATATTGATCCATCAATAAACGCATCAGCTTATTCAACAGCTCCGGTAGTGTACTCTGTTGGCTGCTATCCGCGCCTCTGCTCGATGTAATCTGCAAAATGGATGGACCTACCAACTCAGACTTTAATTGCTGTAATAACAGGCTACCGATATCCGTGGAGCTTGTTATTGCTTCTGACGGCATCCAGCCTGCCGGTGCATAGCTGTATTGTATAAGATTACCCCTATACTGAACGGTACCTTTTTCTGAAAGGTAAAAATGCAATTGACAGATCCATACAGGTACCAATGGATGGTGAGGGTGCAAAGCAAGGGTAAAGCCGGCTGATCTGCAATCTGTATTATTGCAGGAATAGGATTCAGCCATAGCTTTTTCAAAAATATTGGCATTTTCCAAAGTAAGGATGGTGCCATTTGTTCCTGCTTCAGCGTGCCAGAAGTCTTGTAGCCAAACGCCTTTTCCTTCTACTACACTGATTTTTTGGGTAATAGTTTCCAGCAATGAAGTGCACGTTGACATTATAGGTTGAAGCAAAGGATTGTTTTGCATGAGCCGTCAGTCGGTGCCAAAATCAATGCGCCATTTTCGGTTTCTGTTGATAGCGTCTTCGAATTTACAAAAGAAGCCCAGTTGATAAGATGGTACAAATACAAAAGGATAGGGCGGCAAAGCAGGAGTAATGGCAGGAGTTGCATTGGAGGAAAAGGAAAGGTCCCGTTTCATCGCGTTGAATGGTAGAGGAAGACTCAACTGATAGGAAGGAATTGATTCGGGCATTTGAATCTGCAACTGAGACGATGCCGTTTGGCTGCAACCCACTAAAATAACCAGCGCACAGTATTTACCAATTGTACTTATACGATAATCCAAATATGTGGCGAAAGTCCGGATTGCTGACATTGAATTCACGACTATAGATGTAGAATATATCAACATCATTATGCTTGTTTAGTTCCCATTCGAGTCCTCCTGCAAGTCTGTATTCATCGAAGATATTTTCCCTAAAGTACTGCCGGTAGAAAAGTTCAAACGCCATATAAGGCATCAGGTCTTTTGTTAATTCGTAGCCCAAAGACCCTTTATTGCGGAATACGTATTCCGGCAGTGCAGTAGAGCTGGTTTCCATCTGGTATTGACTGCGGATGGCTAACTCGAAATCGTTTATTCCGTCTCTGTATTTGGCAGAAATCGCATACCTGTTGCGCTGTTGGTTATCTGTCTGTATATAGCGATATTCGGCACCTACACGCCAATGCTTATTCAACTTATATGATGCGGAGAGTTCTGTGTTCACCTGCCCAAAGGAGTAGGGCAGCAGGTCGGAGCGAAACATTTGCGTTATGGTCAAATCTACATCCTTAAAAAGCTCTATTTCTGTTTTCGCTTCCAGCCATGCACTATAGCGCTGCTGTTGTGCGGCAGCAGCCAGACTTCCCATAGAAAGCAGCAACGCAATATGCAGTTTCAGGCGCATTACTGGTACTTGTAGTATATTCTGACTCTTGCCAGGTCCCTGACAAAATCTACCTGCAGGATTTCAAATTCCCTGATATCCAGACCTGTTCTGGACCGAAGGTCTGCCAGCATGAGTTCGCTGTTTTCAGGTTTGATATTTTCAATTTTTTCGTACTCTACGATGCGCTCGGTTAACCCTTCTTTGTACCAGAGGCGTTCTAGTATATAGGTTACGGTTAGGATGGCTGCATTGGTGAAAAGCAGCTCAACAAAACTGACTTTCTTAGTTGTTAAAGCATTGATGACGGCAATACCAATTACCAGAAACAAATAGGTCATTTCTTTCATAGGTATGGCACTGGTTCGGTACCGTAGAATACTGAATACGGCAAACAAACCAAATGCAAAGCCGAGGTCGAGTTTCACATTATTCATCAAATAGCAAAGAAAGAAAATCAGGGTGTTGAAGACGTAGAAAGTAAAGGCGTAATTCCTGTTTTTCTTGTCGCTCCTGTAAATGAATTTCAGCAGAATAAATGCCATCAACACGTTAAAAGCGTATCGCAGTATGTAGTCATAGAAATCGTTGTCAAAGAGCTTTATTTCCATGATCCGGAAGTCATTTTCTTCATTCATTTGCTACGAATTTTTTAAGTTTATTAATATTCAGATGTTTAGGTTTGAAGAGATTGGACTTGAGTTCAGGCTCTGTTCTGGATAGGCAGATACAGTATTTACTGATCCTTTGTTCAATGCTGTTATTCATGCGTAATGCGACCTTGAATTGCGAGCCAGAGATAATGCCATCCTGTTTCAATTCAGCTATGACAATATTATTGAACTGCACCATTTTGTTATTACCACTTGCTTCCAAGCCTATGTCCAATGTTGCGCGTTCAGTCAGGTCGTGACTCACGAGTGTAATTCTGGTGAACCCTATGGAAATGGATGGTTCCATCTCTTCCGGATTGAAGGGACTTTTCTCGCGAATAAACGCTGCAATTTCTCCGGTAAGCTCTCTGACGGAGGAGGGGATTTTCATGCGCGACTTAATAGTTCTTTCCCGGTTGCTTTTGAATTTGATTTCAAAGAAGGCGAGGTCGCTGCCCACATATTCCCGGATGCGGAACTTGAAGCGGTTCAGTCTGCGGTTATGGTGCTGGTAGTAGCAGTATCGCTCGGGTGTATCGAAGTATAAATTATCGTATTCTGTCCAGCGTTTGTTGTTGATGGTCAGAACGCGGTAGCTGTCAGATAGCTGTTCCAGCACTGCTGAAAGCCGTGCGAGCGGGAATACAAACTTGGTATCTTTTCTATTGAGCAATGCAACGGCATCCATTTCTTCCAGAGATATGGGCTGGAGCATTTGCAGAGCGGAGAGGTTTAGTTCCATTTTTTAATTACAATATCCTCCGCTACAATTTCTTCTCCGTTCTTATCAATAGAAATCTCTATGATGGATGGCTCTGTTGAGCCTGGGCAACCCAGACATTCGGAATAGGCGAAAATTCTGTAGTTGCCTTTTCTCAGGAATTCAAAACGATAGCTCCCATCGAAGCTGGTTCGGAATTCATCATGATAGGTATCTCCATCGTCGTAAATTATGTACACGCGTTCATCGGCGATATAATAGTCTTTTATCAGTGAGCCGGCGCTGTTGTACTCTTCCATAAAGACTTTACCGGTTATGGCAGACCGACCGCCTTCTCCGGGCCCTAACTCGCAGCCGCCTATAAGCGCCAACATGCCAATAATAATTGGGATTAAACCTTTTCGCATTAACATTAAATTAACAAGCAAATGTACCACCCGAACCACAATCCACAAAGCGGCTTATGCTACCTTCAGGTAATATATTGATTGGTCAGGAAGGAATAAGCTCGATTTCGAGGTCAAATTTGAGCAGTAGTTTATCATCGACGCGCACCAATCCGAAGAGTGCTTTAGGAGGATCCATGCCATATCTGGTAAAGGAGAGCCAGTGGCGGCCTTGTATACGGAAGCGGTCATTACCAAGCGGGGTCAATTCTACGGAGACTTTTTCAAGTTGTTTTTTACCGGCAATGGTAATCCAGATTTGAATCTCGCCTTGCTGTTGGGAGGAAAGGGAAAAGTCGCTGAAAGCGCGCACAGGCTGCAGGAGTATGGAAGGGTATTTACTTGCCTGCAGCGTTTTTTGCATGTCGTAGTTGATACCTGAGCTGCCACAGTCCAGTTGACGAACACGAAGTTGAATTTCAGGAAACTGTTCCAGATTCCGCTGGTTGACCTGAACAAAGGCAATTTGTTTTTTGGAGTAGGGTGCTTTGTACCCGCAGGTAAAATCGACCGTATTCGATGTGCCGAAAAGTGCCAGCTCCTTAGCCTGAATGAGTCTGCAGGTGTACCGTTGCTGATGCTGAGCATGGATGGTCATACTATGCAGCAGGATCAGCAGGAATAGGAAGGGAGCTTTTTTCATAATAAAAAACCTCCCGGCGTATACCGGGAGGTCAATTATAACAAACAAATATTAGAAACCAACGGCACCGCTCAGCATAATACCACTGAACTGGCCTTCATTGAAGATAGAGGTTGCAGGGAATCCATCATAGCTTTGTTGAACGTATTCCACTTTTGCAAGGATATTGTCGGTAACAAACCAGCCAAATACAGCTGCAATCCTGTTAATAGTTCCATCAGACAGAATCAAGTCATCAACATCGCGGTATTGTGCAGTCAATGTATTGTAACGACCACCTACGTAGAAGTTTTCATTGGAACCGAAACGGTAAATCAGGTCGGCAGCAATTTGGGTAGCAGCCCTTGTTTCGTCGATATCTTCAGCACCTTCAGTAGGAGCAGGTTCGAATAATGAACGACCACTGGCCATTTCATAGGTGACGAATAATTCTAATCCCTGGAATTTCACGAATGGGTTAATCATGATAGAAGTAACCTGATCGGTAAAGCCTGGGTTATAGCGGCCTGAGGTAAAATTGGAACCAGAGCTGGCAGCTGTGTTTTCCATTACCAGATGGTAGTCAGAACCGGAGCGGTCGCCACCATAAAGTGTATTCCTGTTGGAGCTGGAGGTAGTATACAATGAACCGGTGATGCGAACTCTTAAATCGCTGTTCAGTTGTTTGTCGTAACCCAGTTTTGCCAGGATAGAAGGTGCTCTTCTATTGGTATCGAGTTGAGTAGGATCGAGGTTAGATGCAGGGTCCAGAGCTGATTCCCTGAATACGTTGCCTTTGATCTCACCACCGGTGGCACCCAACATAACGAGTAAACCATTATTGGTGTAATAGACTTCACCGCCGATTTCAGTGGTGAAAGCATCCATAATGTAACCTTCCATAAATGGATTCTGGAAAGTATTACCAGCATCGGAGCGACGGAAATGGCCATCACCATAGTTGATTTCCATGTGTCCTACTTTAACGAACATATGCTGATTGAAGAAACTGTTTTCATCTCCGAAAGGAAGATTATCTACCTGGATGTAACCGCCTTTCACCCATGCTTCTGAGTGGTGACGAGTGGACAAATAGGTTTCCAGTGATAAACGGATACCTTTTGCCAGTTGAACATCAAGGTTTAAATTGGCTTCTGCCAGGTTGAAACCAGGAGCTAATGGATATAATTCACGGTCATCCGTACCGTCGCCGTTATTATCAATAAATTGTGCGGCAACAGTGTCCAAAACGTTTTCATGATTTAAAGCCTGGAAAGTCTGGGTAAAGCTTCCACCTACGCGAACTTTTAGCCCATTGAATGGCTGAATGTCGTCTTTAGATGTTTCAAACTGGTTGACTGCGCTCTTGTCGTAGCCTCTGAAGTGGGATATGCCGGGTTGCTGTGCCATAACAGCTGTTGTTGCCAGAATCATTGCTGACATGAGCATGGCTTTTGCATATTTGGTTAGGTCTCTCATAACTGTTGTTTTAAATGAATAATTGGTTGATTAATACTTATTGTAATAGATTTTAAATTGAATTTTCACTTCATCACCCACCTTCATACTGCCCATCATAGCAGTGGGGGGATCGATACCGAACTCAGACATATTGAATACTTTGGTTCCTTCGAATGCAATGCTTCCATCACTGTTAAGAATGGCTTTAACATCCAACTTTACCAGTTTTTTGGTTCCTGCAATTGTCAGATAGCCTTGTGTGTTCAGCCAGTAGCCTCCTGAAACAGGTGATGCTTTCAAAACCTTGTCGAGTTCGAATATGATGTAGGGATGCTTATCAGACTTAAGAGCCTCATATGTCTTGTTATCCATGATAGAGCCTTTGGTGCTCTTGATGGAGGTTACTTCAGCCTTGAATACCAGTTGGTCAATCTGAAAATTTTCAGATGCATCCATGCTGGCGTTTCCGGTTGTTTTGTTAACATTTTCTTCCCATTCATGTACATTGGAGCTTCCTGTGATTTTCATCTTGGAACTACCCGAAACTTTATAGCTGGCTGTTTGGGCGCTCAGACAAAACGGTAGCAGAAAGAGAGCTAAGAATAAAATGTTATTTCGCTTTGACATTTATAACGCTTTTAATAAGTGCAAAAGTAGGAGCCGGAAAATGGCTCGTTATTGACTTAAGGGTAAGGTAAAGAGTGATAAATATCACCGTTTTATACGCCAATCATCCATAATTGGCTTGTAGTGCCGATAACTGTTGACAAACATAATTTACCATTTCGGCAGATATATCGCGGTGAAGCACGAATCTCACCTGTCCTGCATCGAGTGCAAAAGCCAGGATTCCGGAGGCTTCCAGTTGTTGGGCAAAGGCAGGAGAAGCTATATCCTCCCTCAGATGGAAAATAATTATATTTGAATCTACCGGCTTGATATGCACACAATAGTTGCATTGGGAAAGTACTTCGGCAATTTGCGCGGCATGTAAATGATCTGTTCTCAGGTCGTCCAGCTGGTGTTCCAGTGCGTAAATTCCGGCTGCCGCCAGCACACCTGCCTGCCGCATACCTCCACCCAGCACTTTCCTGATTTTTCGGGCCTTTACGATGGTTGCTTTACTTCCTGCAAGCAGCGCTCCCGCAGGACAACCTAATCCTTTGGAAAGACAAAGGGTTGTTGTATCCATCAGCTGTCCGAAAAAAGACATGGGTAAATTGCCGGCGATGGATGCATTGAACAACCGGGAGCCGTCCATATGCAGTTTGAGGCCATTGCTGCGGGCTGCATGTGCCGTTGCTTCCAAAACGTCTGGCGGATAGACACTGCCGCCTCCCTTGTTGCAGGTATTTTCAAGACAAACCAAGGTGGTAGCCGGCTTATGAATATCCGTTGGATTGATATTGGCCAGAATATCATCCGCCTGCAGCAGACCTCGCTCGGTGGTGATGTATCGTATACTGCATCCGCTCAGATAGGCATATCCGCCTACTTCGTAGTTGTAGATATGAGCCAGCCTGTCGCAAATGATTTCATCCATGGGCTGGGTATGCACCTTGATGGCGATTTGATTGCACATTGTGGCTGTAGGGCAAAATAAGGCTGCCTCCGTTCCCATCAGTTGGGCTACATCTGCCTCCAGTTGATTTATCGTAGGGTCTTCCTGAAATACATCATCTCCCACTACAGCTTCCTGCATGGCTTTTCGCATTCCGGCTGAAGGTTGCGTAAAGGTGTCACTTCTTATGTCTACTCTCATAATCTTGAACTTAGCTGATCGATAAACGATTGAAAAATGCGGAAATCCAGTAAACACGGTATTACCAAACCGAATACCGCACCAAAAAGGTGGGCATCATGGTTAATGTTATCTGATTGTCGCTGCGACATATAGACCGTATAGATGAGATACAATACTCCAAAAATAATGGGAGGCAGCGTAATGGGCAGGAAGAGGAGTCCAATACCGCCTTGCCACGGATTGATAACTATACTGGCAAATACAATCGCTGATACAGCGCCGGATGCTCCCAGCGATCGGAACATCGCATTGTTGCGGTGTTTAAAATAAGAGGGAAGATCGGCCGCCACCATTCCGCCTATGTAAAGCAGTAAATAAACCAGACGTCCTTTTTCGACAAAATAAGCAGGTAGAAAATAGTCCTCGAGTAATTCTCCAAATATATATAATACATACATATTTACAATCAGGTGCAACCAGTCTGCATGAATGAAACCGGAGGTGAGGAAACGATACCATTCATTTCTCGCTTGGATGGCATAAGGATAGAATAATGCCTGTCCTTTCATTGCCGGGTTATTGAAAGCCATGATGGAAGTCACGGCGGTTAGTATCATAATTAGGAGCGTGATAGACATTAGCTGTGGTGGTAAGGTTCGTTATTGATAATCGTGAAGGCTCGATACAATTGTTCGAGGAAAATAAGCCGAACCATCTGATGTGTAAAGGTCATAGGACTCAGGCTGATACTTTCTGCCGCTGCAGCGCGCACTGCAGGCGAAAACCCATACGGGCCACCGATGACGAAGCAGACTTGCCTTGTTCCCGTTTCCCGCAAGGTCTCCACATAATTCGAAAATGATACGGAGTCCAGCGAAGCACCGCCGGCATCCAGTAATACCATTCGCTCCTGAGGGGCCATATGTTTCAATATTGCTTGTCCTTCTTTTTCCATCTGCACCGCTTCCGGTGTTTTTGTTCCTGTTGCTACCTGCATTTCGCGGTATTCAAATGCATTGTAGCGGGAAATGCGCGCGATATAGTCATCCATCAGGGCGGGGTAGTGTTTGCCCGAAGTTTTACCTATTGCAAGTAAGCGCAGTTTCATTAATAGGGTGCCTAAATTATGGGGGTAAATCTATGACTATTTTAAAGGAATAAGCGGCTCAAAAGCGTTTATATCCTGAACCCTATGCGCTATCTTTAGGTGGTGAAAAAGTGGTTATGGGTAATGATAGTCGCATGTGCGGGTTGCTCCGGGCAACAGCAACAGCTTGATTACTATACCCAACTGCTTTGTGATTGCGGTCAGCCGGTCATTGAATGGAAACAGCAGCTGCAGTCCAATCCTTCTTTGTTGAATAAAGGAGGAGAAGTAGAACAGGTGCTAAGGGAATGTCTGCAAGAAGGTGCCACGCATTATCCTGATCTGCGCGCCGATACAACTTTCATACTGGACCTTGCCGTAGCTATTAATGAGCAGTGCCCGGAAATCAATACTTCCGTCAATGCGATGCTGCTGATTCTGGCAGGAGAAAAGTAAAAGACTTACATAGGACGCTCGTACTGGCAGCATTCATGCAAATCGCTGTAAGCTTCATCGCTGGACCTGGCCAACTCAGTGTCATAGCCTGACGCGGCAATGATCTGATGCAAGTCTTCCTGTGCGAGTTGTACCGAATCATACCTGATTTCTATCATTTTAGTCTCCTTATCCCAGTCGGCGAAGTAGATGCCTTCTTTTTCCAGACTTCCTTCAATGGTTTTTTCACACATACCACAGTTGCCATACACTTTAAAAGATACGGTAGTTGCATTTTTCTCTCCGCCACAGGCAACAAGGAGCAGGAGAGAGCAGCATGCTGTCAGGAACACTTTCATAAAAATGAATTATAGAATTTTCATAAATCGATCCCAGCGGATGGTACCAAATCGCTGTAATAAACCCACCTTGCTATCCCAGCTCCACCACACCATACTGGCCTTTCCAACAACATGGTCTTCAGGAACAAAACCCCAAAACCGTGAGTCCAGAGAGCGGTGCCGGTTATCTCCCATGAGCCAGTAGTAATTCATTTTAAATGTATAGCTGGTTAGTGGTTTGCCGGAAAGGTAAGGATAGCCTTTACTGTCGTAGGTAATATCATTGTCTTCATAGAACTCAATAATGCGCTGGAAGAAAGGATAATTTTCAGCAGTGATGTCAATGGTTACTCCTTTCTTGGGAATCCAGATGGGTCCGAATTCATCAATACTGTTAAGTTGTACATCCGGATTATTGGGATAGTAGCGCGCCGGGATATAATCGCGATTGTCCGGTCCCGGAATTTTTCCTTTGTAAATAGGTTCTACTTTATCCACTGAAGGGTTATTGCTAAAGCGTTCGGCTGTTTCCTTGTCCATGTTGACCAGCACATACACCTGGTTGTCGGTATACAATCCCTGTCCATCATAATCCATCAGGTTAACTCCCTGGTCAGCGAGGTATTCTTCCGGAACTGTTATGTTAGGTTTGAAAATGATTCTATAGGATTTTTGCTGGTGCTCAGCCGCAAATGCTTTTTCTCCATTGATATACAGAATGCCATTCACCACCGCCAGGGAGTCACCGGGAACTCCCACGCAGCGTTTGATGTAGTTCTCCCGCTTATCGATAGGCCTGGTGCCAATCTGATCGGGACGCGGAACAAACCCTTTTGGATTGGCGCGTTTCATATCATAGTAATCCTGATCGGCAATGGGCTTGAATATGGTGTCTCCCTCAGGGAAATTAAAAACTACCATGTCATTGCGCTTGAGTTGCTGGAATCCCGGAAAGCGCATGTAGGGCAACTGGATAATTTCACTGTAGGCCTTGGTTTTGATGAGTGGCATCGTATGGTGCGCAAACGGAAAGGCTACAGGTGTGATGGGGATTCTCGGACCATAGTTCACCTTGCTCACAAAGAGAAAATCACCCGCCAGCAATTCACCTTCCATGGATGTTGTGGGGATGGTATATGCTTCAAAAACAAAAGTTCGAACAAAGGTGGCAGCAATAACGGCGAATGCAATGGCGTCTGCCCATTCCCTGCCGGCACTTTTTTTCTGGTCTTTGTAAACCTCAGCAGGTATGCCCAGGTATTTTACGTTTTCGTTGAATCCCAGTATCGGAAAATAAATCCAGGGTATCAGCATACCACCGACACCAGCCCAGAAACTGTCTTTACCGTATGCCCGTACCAGCTCTGCGGCCATCAGAAAAATCATGACAGCGTTGATTATCGGCACGAATATCAAAGCGAACCACCAGATGGGTTTGCCAATCAGTCGGGTGACAATGTACACATTGAGAAAGGGTACTATTGCTTTCCATCCTGCATGCCCCGCTTTTTCAAAAAGTTTCCACAAGCCGATATGCAATGCAACAGCTGCAAGCGAGAGTATTATGGTAAGCGTAATAGGTATATTGGATTCCATGCTGCAAAATTAGGTTTATCTATCAACTGATTAACGCGTGTCAAAAGTATATCATTTACTATGATTAACGATTATTAACCATAGCGGGATTCCTGTACATATGGAGCCATAGCGGACCGGAGCTGGATGTATAAACAGGCGTCCAGTTGTTCTTTATGCGCTCTGAGGTGCCGTAAGGGATTTCATTCATGATATTGGATAAGAGGATGTAATCTGCCCGCTCAATGTGCTGCGTATCGATTTGGGTGCTTTGCAACTGGTCTGTTTCGAGGTTGGTCCAGAAGAAGCTGTGGTATTCCGGAAAACCCGACCAGATAACGGGTCTGGATGCATCCGTTTCTCCCAGGTTCAACTGATGGTGAATGTCAGGACGCAATTGCGTGCTGTAAAATAAATGCACCAGCGTGGCATCGTGGGCATAGCCAATTCTTTTGCTCCATATATCGCTGTACACAAAGAAGTGAGAAGCCGTCATCCAGGTAAGGGTTATCGCCCAAATGACATTTCTGAAGCGCACCGCAACCAATTCTCTCGCAGCCAAGACCAGGGTTACCATCTGTAACAAGAGCAGGTAGCGGTTGGTAATTGGATTGGCGAAGGGCAGCAGTGCCAGGAGCAGTAGACCCAGCAGCAGGATCCACCACCAGTGAAGGGGTGTTAATTGCCTTGCCTTAACCGCTTTCGCTGCATTCCAGATAGCCATCAACCATACGGGTAGCATACCAAATTCCAACAAGCGTAAACCAAAGACGGCGCCACCTAACAGTAGCTTATCCGGGCCAACCAGTGCCCGGTGTTCCACCCACGGTGATGCATCATGCGATAGCGCCCAGCCGGTTGCACGCCAATGATATACATTCCATAGCAGGAAAGGGAGGAGTACCAGCATGTAGCGAAAAGACATGCGAAGCAGATTTGCCAATGAGATCGGACGGTAAATGGCCAATTCACATAATCCGATTGCGCCCAACAATACCAGCCCCCGCAGATTGGTCAGTAAAAGTAGGGCACTCATGATGGTCATGCCGGTCCATTGCTGTCGGTACATGTACCACCAACTCCCAAGAGCAAACAACCATAAAAAAGGTTCTGTGCCGGGACTTACGGAGTGCGCAAGTATCGTTGGTTGTAATAAATATAAGCTCAGTGCTATCAGCAGGCCTTTGTCGTCGAGAAACTCCCTGCAGATGCGGAAAAAATAATAGGCGGCGCCGGCAACAACCGGAAATAGCGCCAGGTGCGTAACTGTTAAAGAAACACCCCATAATTTCCACCATACCGCAAGGTAAAGGGCTGACAGGGGCGGGTGCCCGGTATCGAGGGCTTCCGGAAGCAGGAAAGAGCGGAAGTTGCTCTCCAGCAGATGCAGTGCCGGAAAGCTCAGCAATGTACTTTGGTCGCTAAAAAAAGGGACCTGACTGCCGGCTAGCGTAGTTGCCCCTGCAAGGAAGGCAAACAGAAATGCTGGATTTACTTTGAAAAATCTGCTCATATCGAAAGTCCAAAGATACTATCCTTGTGCTGTCAATTTGACAGTCATTCTTCGTATTTTTGCAGTATGTACGATAATAATCCTACACTGGATGCCCTGAGGCAGGAGCCCTTGCCGGAAGATAAACAAGGAGAGGCGCTTCAAAGTCCTCATTTGGAGACTGCAGCTACAGGACGCAAGTTCTATATTGAAAGCTATGGTTGTCAGATGAATTTCAGCGACAGTGAAATTGTCGCTTCTATTCTGCATGAACATGGTTTTGGACTGACCAATAACTATCTGGATGCCGACCTCATTCTGTTGAATACCTGCGCTATTCGCGATAATGCAGAGCAAAGGGTGCGCAACAGGTTGCAGGAGTTGCGTGTGGTGAAGCAGCGCAAACCGGATGCTATGATTGGTATGCTGGGCTGTATGGCGGAGCGCCTCAAATCCAAGCTGGTGGAAGAAGAGCAACTGGTAGATATTGTATGTGGTCCCGACGCCTATCGCGATCTGCCATTATTGGTGGAGAAAGCTGACGAAGGTCAAAAGGCCGTGAATGTGCTGCTTTCGCGGGAGGAAACTTATTCTGACATCGCCCCTTTGCGGCTCGATGCCAGCGGAATCACCGCTTTTATTTCGATTATGCGGGGCTGCGATAATATGTGCTCTTTCTGTGTGGTTCCTTTTACCAGAGGCAGGGAACGCAGCAGAAATGCTTTCACTATTGTGGCAGAAGCGCAGGAGCTATTCGATAGAGGATACAGGGAAGTGACCCTGCTGGGACAGAATGTGGACTCTTACAAATGGGTAAACCCCTCCACCGAAGCAACGGTCAGTTTCGCTGAACTGCTGGTAATGGTGGCACAGGTGCATCCCGACCTTCGTGTTCGCTTTTCTACTTCCCATCCAAAAGATATCACAGATGAAGTACTGCATGCTATGGCTGCGCATGAAAACATCTGCAATTATATCCATCTTCCGGTGCAGTCGGGCAGTACAACAGTGCTGGAAAGAATGAACCGCACCTATACCCGCGAATGGTACCTCGAGCGCATTGATGCTATTCGCCGGATTGTTCCCGATTGCGGCTTGTCTACCGATATCATCACAGGTTTCTGCGGTGAAACAGAGGCTGATCATCAGGAAACACTCAGCATCATGGAATTGGTGCAGTTTGATATGGCCTACATGTTTTTCTACAGTGAACGACCCGGTACACTGGCAGCCAGAAAATACGCGGATGATGTACCTGAGGAGGTTAAGAAAAGAAGGTTGAATGAAGTGATTGCGCTGCAAAACAAATATTCTGCTTTGCAATACAGCAGGGATATCGGAAAAACCTTCAAAGTGCTGGTGGAGAAAAGGTCCAAACGGTCAGAAAAAGACATGTGCGGCCGCACCGATCAGAATAAAATGGTTGTTTTTCCTAAAGGCAATACACAACCCGGCGATTACGTCTACGTTACTATTAAGTCTGCCACATCTGCAACGCTGATTGGAGAGCTGGCGCCACAAGGCTGAAGTAATGGTTTAAAGAAATCTTCATGAGTGACGATATAAGAAGTATAAAACAACGGTTTGGCATCATAGGCAATTCGCCTGAACTCAATTATGCACTCAGCATTGCTGCCCGGGTAGCACCTACCAACCTCACCGTTCTAATTACAGGAGAAAGCGGTGTAGGTAAGGAGATATTTAGCCAGATCATTCACCAGTACAGTGTGCGCAAGCACGGCCCCTTCATCGCTGTGAACTGCGGGGCTATTCCCGAAGGAACCATAGATTCTGAATTATTCGGACATGTAAAAGGATCTTTTACCAACGCAGTAGATGACAGAAAAGGTTACTTCGAAACTGTCAATGGAGGCACCATTTTTTTAGATGAGATAGGGGAGATGCCATTGGGTACGCAGGCCAGGCTATTGCGTGTGCTGGAATCCGGTGAGTTTATTCGGGTGGGGTCTTCGAAAGTTCAAAAAACAGAAGTGAGGGTCGTCGCAGCAACTAATGTGGACCTGCACCGCTTCATTAAAAACGGCAAGTTCCGGGAAGATCTCTATTATAGGCTTAATACAGTACCCATCAAGGTGCCTGCACTCAGGGAACGCAAAGAGGATATTTACCTGCTGTTCAGAAAGTTTGCAACGGACTTCGCCGAGAAATACAGGATGCCGGCTGTGCAGCTGGATCAGGGCGCCATCGATATCCTCACCAATTTTTCATGGCCGGGTAATATTCGTGAGTTGAAAAATGTAGCAGAGCAAATTTCTGTTCTTGCTACCGATAAGATTATTTCGGCGGCAGACATGCTTCAGTTTCTTCCTGCTGTTCCTTCCAACTTACCGATGGTCCAGCCCAAATCCGACAGCGAGTCTACATCTTTTTCAGAACGGGAGATCATGTATAAGATTCTTTATGATATGAAGAATGATCTCAATGATTTGAAGCAGTTTGTGCTATCTATGGCAGAGGCGAATGAATTGAAAACAGACTTACACTCGGTGCAACAATTATTCGATGAACAGGAACAGCGTTTGCCTGCGGTTACCGATCCTATGCATGAAAGAAGGCCAATCGTAATTGATCAGCCAAAAGCCTATCCGGTTGATCTGGTGGAAGAAAATCTTTCCTTGGCTGACAAGGAAAAGGAGCTGATAGTAAAAGCGCTGAAGAAGCACAGGGGTAAAAGAAAAGACGCCGCACTGGATTTAGGTATTTCCGAGCGCACCCTCTACCGAAAAATAAAAGAATATGAACTGGATTAATAGAAGGCGATGGAGCGCTCCGGTTTCCCTGGGCTTTTTATTGGTCACGGCCTTTCTTTGGCAAGGGTGCTATACGTTTAATGGTAACCGGATTCCCGAAGAAATTGAAAGCTTCACGATTAATTTTTTTACGAATCAGACCAACTTTGTCGTTCCGTCTTTGAGTCAGACTTTCACTGAAGCGCTAAAAGATAAAATGGCAGCAGAGACACGGTTGTATCTGAAGGACAGAGGCGGAGACTGGGAATTCAGTGGTGCAATTGTGCAATACCGCAATACGCCTATGGCGCCTACCGGAAATGAAACTACAGCCCTCAACCGACTTACCATTGGCGTTAAGGTAGATTTTGTAAACCATAAGAACGAAAAGGAAAACTGGAGTCAGACATTTACCCGATTTGAAGATTTTGAAGCTACGCAATCGCTGGCAGAGGTGGAGCAGGAATTGATCCGTCTTATTACTATTCAATTAGTAGATGATATATATTTGAAGGCAGCTTCCGACTGGTAAGCATGGAAACTTTAGAACTACATAGTCTTATTCACGATAATGCCCTATTGCAACAGGCGTCCAATGATGCATTGAAGTCTGTTATGGAGCAACACCCGTGGTATGCTTTGCCCTATGTACTGCTGGCTAAAAAGGCATTTTTGGAGCAGGACCCCCAATACGAATATTGGCTGGCAGCCGCAGCAGCGAGAGTGCCGGACAGGAATGTGCTGATGCAAATCATGCAGGGCGACAACAAAGCGGCAGAAGCGGAGGGATCGGAAGTCCAGGCACCTGAGGCAGTACAGGAATCGGCAGAAATTAATTTAGCGGAAATGGAGGAACCATTGAGAGAAGAAGAGCAGCACAACCACCAACAGGAAGCTGAACAAGAAGATCCGGTTTTCGAATACGCCCCATATGAAATGGAGCTCCAGAAGGCCATTCTGGACCTCGAGAAATCGGGAAAGGGAGCAGCGTTGCCCAATTTCCCTGTAGAACCGGCAGAGGAAACGACAGCCGGTGCCGATATGCAGCTTTCTATGCATACAGACGGGATGCACAGCTTCAGCGAGTGGCTGCACCTGTTAACGGGTGATTCCATGGTACAGCTGGTTCCGTATTCTTCGGCCCGTCGCCCATTGAAAGTATCGAGCAAAGGCATGCTTGTTCATCAGGATGGGGCGGATGCAGAGGATGCTGCAGAGGATTTTACAGAATGGGAGGCGAAAGAACTTGCGCGAAAGAGCTCGCAACTGGGTGAAGGTGTTATCTCAGAAACGCTGGCAAGTATCTTCGTACAGCAGGGAAAGCCCGAAAAAGCGATTGAGATTTATAAGCAGCTGGGTTTGAAATACCCGGAAAAAATAAGTTACTTTGCAGGCCTTATTCTGGATATAAACAAGAAGTAACATGTTTACCGTTATCGTCATATTAGCTTTGGTTGTTTGCGTGGTACTGGCTTTTGCCGTTTTAATTCAAAATCCCAAGGGAGGAGGCCTGAGCGGCACTTTCGGCGGAACTGCCAACCAATTGTTTGGTTACAAGCGCACCAGCGATGATATTGAGAAAATTACCTGGGGACTGGGTATCGGTCTGATGGTATTGTGTCTCGCTTCAGTGGCATTCAAACCAACTGCAACTATTAACCAGGCCAACACGCCTTTCTCCGATCAGGCACCACAGCCTGCATCTGACTTCCAGACATTGCCTTCCAATACGGAAGATCTGCCTGCTGCTACCGGAAATGAAGAAGGTAGTGCAGAAAGTGATGGCAATGAGGAATTGCCTAACTAATATTTGAACTGAATATAGAGAAAGCCGGGTATTGTATCCGGCTTTTTTATTGTAATGGCTTGCGCGGTTGGATGCCTTTCTTTGTCTCGTACTCTTGAATGATGATTTCCAGCATGGGATTATCGCTGGGCGAATAGCCACGCTTCAAATCATAACCGTACATTTTCCCCAGATTGTTCCACCACCATGCTGTACTCCCGCTTTTTACATCTTTCAATAGGTCGTACAAAGACATGCCGGTGTTCCGCTCTATGATCTTAATAAGCACAAGTCCCTCGGTTCGAGACATGTTTTTCAGGCGGTCCTCAAAGTTCTCTTTCAACTCCTTCTCCATCTTTTTTCGGTACTTTTTGCTTTCCCGCCGTTTCATGGTGGCCGTTTCGCTGTTTACTTCGTAAAAAAGCGCTGTCGCGGTATCTGCCAGAGGGTAAACTTTCCTAACCACATACTCATACCTGTTGAAGTTGTAATTCTTCAGGTTGCGTGCTTCAATCGTAACAGTATCCAGAAAGAGGTGATAAATGGTGTCTTCGGCAGACTTTTCCTTCTTAAAGATGCCAATCTGTGCCTGCGCCGGACTGCCGGCGGCTATACCCAGAGTAAGGGCAATAACCATTATTGTGTTGCTTCGCATGTGCTTATAAATCATTCAAGAATTGTACCGTTTATTCCGGATAAAAGGCTGGTGGTATGTTGCAATGCTTTCTCTCCATCTGTTATTGCCGCCTGACCCAGAAAGTAGTGCAAGGTGTCAGCAGCAGGAAAAACTGCATGCAGCCTTAATGCCTCTGATTTTCCCTTGTATACCCAGGTAGGGAGGTAGCCGACATCACTGATTCGTACGCTACCGGATTGCAGGTTTTTTTCTATGCTTAAGCGGTAGATAATGCCTTCATCGGTGTATTCATCCTGCTGGTTGGAAATGAAATTTCCCATTGACCATGCGATGAAGCCTGTGTCAACATTTGACTTTCCGGATACGAACCTTCCGGCAGGTTGCAATACATGCGGGTGGCTACCCAGGATGATATCTGCACCATTTTCCATCGCAACTCGGGCATAGTGTTGCTGATAGTCGTCGGGTGCCCGTTTGTACTCCTGCCCGAAGTGGTAAACTACTACTACGATATCAGCATTAGATGACTTTGCGGCAGCTATATCCCGACTAATGAGTTCGCCATCAATAGGGTTGACCATCCATTCCTTTCCCGCAGGCAGCATTTTCCCATTAGTGGAATAGGTGTATGCAAGGAAAGCTATGCGGATACCGTCCATCTCTTTGATAAACGGTGACCTGTCCTCCTCCCTGGCGTAGGTGCCGGTATGGTCCATGCCCAGACTATCCAGCACTGCCAATGTTCGGATGATACCTCTTTCTCCGGTATCGTTGGAATGGTTATTAGCTGTTACCAGCATATCGAACCCGGCAGCCTTCACACCTGCTACGTAGTCGTCAGGAGTATTGAAGTCGGGATAACCACTGTAAGGTAGCCTTGTTCCAGCTAATGTTGTTTCAAGGTTTCCAATCATGTAATCTATACCTGCAATATAGGGCTCGACATAGGCAAAGCAGCCTGAAAAATCATACCGTCCGTTACCCGTTGAAGCATATTTGAATTGTGTGCTATGACACATGAGGTCGCCGGTGGCGCCGATGGTAACGACAACAACACTGTCTGTTTGCTCCCGGGTGCTGTCCTCCGCCTGAACCAAGACGGTTACCTGTTCGGGGGTATGACTGCTGATATAAGATTGCAGGACAAGTGAAAGCACCAGTGAAAGCGAAATCAGTTTCATAAAAGGATTACATTTCGCTGGTTACCAGCAAGTTGATGTTGTTGTACTTGAGGTCGAATTTTTGACCTAAGTATTCATTGGTAAGATGCCCTTTGTAAATATACACACCATGGCGAATGCCTTCATTGTACCGGACCAGATGTTCCAGCCCGCCATAATCTGAGAACTTCAGCAAGGTATTGGTAACGATATTGCTGATGGAATAGGAGGCTGTTCGCGGCACTCGGGAGGGAATATTAGGAACACAGTAATGAATGACATCGTGTTTAATATAAGTGGGTTGCGCATGCGTGGTGACTTCGCTGGTTTCAATACAGCCCCCCTGATCTATACTCACATCAATGATTACAGAGCCCGACTTCATTTCCATTACCATAGCTTCTGAAACAATGATTGGCGTTCTTCCCAGTTCGCTGTGAATAGCACCTACCAATACATCAGCTGTCCGAATATCTTTTAAGAGGGTTTTAGGATTGATTACCGAAGTATATACCCTTGCACCGATATTGTTTTGAAGCCGAGATAATTTATATACATTATTATCGTATATTTTTACCGTGGCACCTAATCCGATGGCAGCTCTTGCCGCGAATTCACCCACCACACCGGCTCCCAGAATGAGAATCTGAGTAGGTGGTATCCCTGACAACCCACCCAGTAAGATGCCTCTTCCGGGTTTGTAAGTAGCCAGCAATTCAGAGGCAATCAGTATAGAGGAGCTACCGGCAATTTCACTCATACACCGCACAAAAGAATAAGTGTTTGACTCATCCTGTATGTATTCAAAAGCCAGTGCGGTAACCTGTTTGCTAATCAGCTGAGTGATGATCTCTTTCTTTAAAGTCGGAAGGTGCAATGGCGAGATAATGGTCTGATTGGTATGCATTAACTCCATATCCTGTGCCGAAGGGGGAGCCACTTTGATTAGTATATCAGCTTCATAGACCTCTTTCTTATCGTATACGATGCGCGCTCCTGCTTCGGAGTAATCCTTGTCGCTGAAACGGGATGCTTCTCCTGCCTTGCTTTCTATAACCAGACGATGGCCATTGTTGGTTAGGGTTTCGACAGATTCTGGTGTAAGTGGCACCCTGTTCTCATAGAAGCTGTTTTCTTTAGGAATACCGATGAAAAGTCGCCCCTGTTTCTTGTCGCTCTCCAGCATTTTTTCCATCACCATCAATCCGGCTTTGGAGGCCAGTTCTGAGGTTACCGACTTGGATGAATTGCCACTCATATTACTAAATTAACCAATCTGTCGTTATTCTCCATAATCTCAATGTCTATTTTTCCCAGGGGATGTTCCTTCAGCCATTTTTCCGCAATGGAGGGCCATTCAATGAACACATAGCACGGACTGTACAGGTAATCCTCAAAGCCAATTTCCAGCAGTTCTTCGGAGCGCTCCAGCCGGTAGAGGTCGAAATGATAGATTCTTACCGGGTCACCGTACTCCTGCAGGATGGCAAAGGAAGGGCTGGATATGATTTCATCCACACCGAGGACTTTCCCCATGGCTTTGACAAGACTTGTCTTGCCGCTGCCCAAATCGCCTTCCAGCGTGAAAAGGCGCAATGACGGGAATGATTGCACTATGGTTGCTGCAATCGCGTCCAGATCGTCTACCTTTTCTGCCAGCCACTGGTGCTTCATAAGGCAAAATTAGAGCAAGAATTTCAGGTTACCGCTGTTATGTTTTGTACACAGCGAAAGGGATAATCATTTCTTCCAGACTTATGCCCCCGTGCTGGAAGGTATTTTTGAAATAGTTGACGTAATAATTGTAATTATTGGGGTAGGCAAAGAAGGAGTCCCCTTTGGCAAAAATGTAAGAAGAACTCACGTTGTTTCGTGGCAATCCTGCGGCCTCCGGTGATTTTACTTCCAATACATCCTTCTTGTTGAACTGCAGATTTTTACCGCTCTTGTAGCGCAGATTGGTGGTAGCATTTCTGTCGGCTATTACCTTCGACGGACTGTTGACCCGGATGGTTCCGTGATCGGTGGTAATAATCACTTTAACCTTCTTTTCAGCAATCTTCTTCAGTGCAGTAAAGAGGGGAGAATGATCGAACCAGGAGCGGGTGATGGAACGGTAGGCTGTTTCATCGCTGGCCAGTTCTTTAAGTACTTCCATCTCTGTCCGCGCATGCGACAACATATCTACAAAATTATAAACAATAACATTCAAATCGTTATTCA
>ERZ888423.168-NODE-168-length-71182-cov-10.333137_pt1 | contig 71182 bp, 78 predicted proteins | sample MGYA00520523_ERZ888423 | MGnify/ENA primary metagenome ERZ888423 (study PRJEB32303, sample SAMEA104408611) | aquatic metagenome | biome: Brackish water; feature: Pelagic; material: water | place: Baltic Sea | collected 2014-06-08T10:24:00 | depth 30,27 m ... | reverse complement strand
AATTGAATTAATGAAAAGTTGGAGCGGTGTTAACGCTTCTACTCATATGGGGCACATGATGGATGGAATGTTGAGTGATAGTCAGATCCAACAGCTACAGGACTCAGAGGGAGCAACTTTTGATCGCCTCTTTCTTGAAGGGATGATCGCCCACCACGAGGGAGCGATCACTATGGCTCAAGATGTAATTGACTCTGATAATAAAGAGGTAGCCGGGTTAGCTGCAGCAATAATTGAAGCCCAAGAAAAAGAGATTGCACTCATGAAGGATTTACTCAAGCGCTATTAGACTCTGCACATGCTTGGTGGAATCAATAACGCACTTTTCTTACAATCCTTTGGAGGATTTGTAGGTTTAGCTTTATTGATTCTTGTTCTCAAATGGGGTTTTTCATCCAATAAGCGATTGATAATTACTCCGATAAAAGCTGGAAAGAAAGATCAATACGGTTTGCTTAAACCGCTGCAAACTCCAAGCAATTACATTGAAGCTCAGATGAGTTTACAGAAGTTAATAGATGCAAATATCAAAGCCACTTTGACGCAGACTTTGGATGGGCCTCAATTAATGGTGTTTGAGCGAGATCTCAAAGTTGCCAACGCCATTCTGAAACTGAATTGAAGGGCAAGCTCTGTTTTATCTGCCTTTACGAAGTAACCACTTTTTAAGATCTCGTAGATATGACTTGCTGCCTATTGGGGTCAAATTAGGAGTGGAAACAAACTCCGAATTAGCTTTGACAAACAACTCGCCCACTAACTCCTCCATACTGTAGAAACCTGGGCCACGTGCTTCCAGTTCCTTTAATGCAAACCTTGCCCCATTTCCAAAGGCTTCACGAGCAATAGACTCATGCTTCAAGCGCACTGTTTGATATGGAAATCCAAACAAGACTTCATGCACGCCGATGATTCCACCAGCTCTCACGGTTCGAATCTCATCTTCATTGTAGGACAAGGCTTGAGCTATCTTCTTAGCAGTTCCCGATATCTCTTTTTTGGCCTTAAAGTGCTCCTCTAATATTGAGATGTCGGCAAATGGTGCAATTTTTTGAAGCGTCTTTGCCGCAATGATTAGGAAATTAATCCCCAAAGTTATGTTTGGAGACCAGAGCACTTTTGTGCTTTCGCCATACTGCTTTAGAGTTCTGAGTCGGCTCTCTGGAAGCGAGGAGATAGCCGAAATAATCGTGATGCCTTGTTCTGCGGCAACTTCACCGTAGTAATCCATGCCTGTTTCAGAGCTAAAATCAATTATCACATCAACCGGACAGTTTTCTTGAAGTGTTTCAAAGTCCACATCCTCAATCCAATGGATTGAGCCATCTTCGTCAGAATCAATACCGAGAAACTCCGGAACAGAGCGATGCTCCAAAATTCTAGACTTCCGAACTACCCAGACCAGGTCAATAGTTTTGTCCAGTAACAAAACCATGGCTACTGCTCGACCGGTCTTTCCAAATCCAATTAGGCCAACTTTTGTTCGCTTTGCTTTAGGTAGAAAGTCAATTGTTGTCATAATGTGACGGTAAGCCTTGTGACGGTCTCTTGTCTCGACAATTAGATGTGAAACCCCTGTGAATATGCCGAACTTTACTCCATGAAAGGGTGGATTTAGATAATTTTATCTCGACCTAAGCGTAGATTCATTTGATCTATAGCTTCACCAAATTCGGGGGTATCGATCTCTTTCCTCCAACGCCCAGATGATGCATTCTCTACCGTCATGTTGCTGGTGTGAAAGGCGCGCATAGCTGGCTCATCTTGTAACTGCAAAAAATTTAAGATCTTGTTGTAGCTATCTTGTGGAGAATTCATGACCAAATCTTCTAGAGTTACAAACAACACTTGATTTGGTGGCACTGACTGAAGAGCCTCGTGATCAGCTCGCAAGCGAGACTCGATCCACTCAACACCTTCCAAAGCGGTATTAGGTCCCCAATCTTTGGTTAGCAATGAGGCAATCACATCTCTTGGGTCTCTACGAATCACAATGAATTTGGCTTCAGGGAACAGCTCAATCAATCGATGTGAGTAGGAGATATTCATGGGGGTTGTTTCAGCCCAAAACTTCTCTCGCTTTCCGCCCTTTTGTAATTTGATAAATGACTTCATAAATTTTCGAGCTTGCTGAATTGGATTTTTCTTAATGTCTTGGGAGTACTTTTCTAACAACCTTTGTAGATCTCTCTTTTCAATGCCTGCGTGCAGACCTGGACCATGCGGGGCAGGTGCATCAATCTCCCACCACTTATGCCACAATTTGGTACTGAACTCCTCAAATCGGTTTCGCCTCAGCGACACCTCTTTTTGTACGCGTTTGCGATAAGTTCGATAATGGAAAATTGAAACCTTCTCACGACTAATAGGTTGTGCGTTCAGAGAACCGAAAACGACATCCAGAAAGCCACCACGATTGGCTAAGAATTTAACCTCGGTCGGATTACTCGTACGCACACGTGAGTGCTCATTGAGCAGATCTCCAAGAATGGTGGTGCCGCTACGTCCTGTCCCACCGATAAATACGGGAACTACTACTTTTCCTCTGAATCCAAACATTAGATCTAATTGTTAGCCGTTGGCTGGAGCGGCATCTGAGCGACCCCACTTAACTTTTTCCCAGATGCGTTCGTGGAAGTAATAGAGCACAATTTTGGTGACAAGCTCTGTCGCAGAGATAGCTACTGCAAACTTAAGTTGCCGAGTGATCAGGAAGGATAGTAAAAAGGTGTCGAGAGTACCGGTAACACGCCAAGTCAAGGCTTTTGCAATTGAACGCCGATGATTTTCTTTGATCATGAATCCACAACACCTAACTCTGAATAAACATGTGAGTCTTAAGAATAATGAGAATCAGCCCCGCCTAAGGTAGGCAAGGCCGTACGTTGCTGAGATATCTATGTGAATTTACCTTCTTTTCCCGAAATCTCATATGAAATACATAGCCTACGCTCTCATACCCTTAAAGTTTTGATATGGACCAACCAATTACCCCAGTCTTTACTGGCGGAACCGGTCGTAGCGGAACGACAATCATCGTAAATCTACTCACGCGGCACCCAAAATTTCATGCCAGTCTTCCTCGTGAGATTAAGTATTTAACTGATCGCAAAGGGTTGATTGATTTTAATTTTAGAAGGCCTTTGTCTGAGGAGCGCTCCCTCAAAGAACTTCGTAACTCGATTTCTGCACGACTTATGCCAATAATGGGTACAAGTAAATATGATCTCTTCTCCACAAGGATTCATGGGCGTTGGTGGAGTGAGATCGGGAAAAAGGGCAATCAACGTGGACTTATCCAGGGGATCTCAAAAGATATTCTAGAAAAGGCGTTAAAGAGCTTTGAAAGTACTTACAAAAACGATCCAAAGAAAGCTGCTAGAGATTTTTTCTACTCACTTTCTAGGGCACAGATCAGTTCAACTGAAATTGAGTACTTTGGTGATTCGACTCCAACAAATATCATTAATGCCAAATACATCTTCAAAATTTTCCCAGAAGCGAAGTTCATCAATATGATTCGTGATGGTCGAGATGTAGCCCTATCTGTCTCGAAGGAGAGATGGGGGCCAGCAACTCCAGAGCAAGCGCTATTGTGGTGGGAGAAAAGGATTGTGCATGCTCACAATTCACTGGCACAGGTACCACAAAACTCCAAACTCGAACTTCGGTTAGAGGATCTAGTGGTCCATCAACGAGAAGAGAGTTACACATCTCTTTTGGCCTTCCTGCAGCTTGAAGATCACCCCACAATGAGAAGCTATTTTGAAGAGCAAATGCTGCCCGAAAAAATGCACTCTGGTGAATGGCAAAAACAAGTGTCGAATCCTGAAGCCTTTGGTTCAACTTATCAAAAGATTGTCAAGCGCCTCAGAAAAGATGGCATCTTCATAGAAAAGTTTTATTAGAAGAGAAGTTTAAGTACCTGATCTACATTCTCATCTAAATCAGCATCACCCTTGAGATGTAGATCTGGATTTTTCGGAGTTTCATACCCCTGGCCTATACCTGTGAAGTTAGGAATCTCGCCCTTATTAGCTTTCTTGTAGAGCCCCTTGGGATCACGATCAACACATACTTCCACTGGAGTATCGACAAAGACTTCTAGGAACTCACCCTCATCAAAGAGAGATTTTGCACGCTGGCGATCTGTTTCAAATGGACTGATTACAGCAACTAGGACAATCAAACCAGCATCAACCAATACCTTGGAAACCTCAGAGATTCTGCGAACATTTTCTGCTCGATCTTCGGGAGTAAAGCCGAGATCTGAATTTAATCCCATTCGCAGATTGTCACCATCTAGGACATAGGCATGCATACCAAGTGCATGGAGCCGCTTTTCAACACCATTAGCAATCGTTGATTTACCTGAACCTGAAAGTCCAGTTAGCCAAATAACTTGAGCCTTTTGATTCTTTTGTACAGCGCGAGCGCTCTTGTCTACCTCATACTTTTGCAGCACAACATTTTCGCCACGTCGTAGAGAGTGGCGAATCATACCCGCGCCAACAGTTCTGAAGGTCAAGCGATCTACGAGAATAAAGTTTCCAAACTCACGAGATTGTGTATATGGCAACAGTGTAAGTGGTGCATCAGTTGCAATCTCAACAGATCCAATTTCATTAACTCCTAAATTAGAAGCTGAATTTTGGCTACCGGTATTGACATCAATTTTGTGACGAATACGGGTAACAGTTGCAGGCGTTTGGCTTGAACCTGCAATTAATAGATAAGAACGGCTATGAATTAGTGGATCATCATGGAGCCAAACAATCTCTGCATTAAAGCGATCTGAGGGGTGTAACTCTTCTGATGCTGCCGCGATCAAATCTCCTCGGGTTGCATCAACCTCAGGCTCTAACAGCAACGTAACCGCATCAGAATCATGCGCGGTTTGGATCTCATCCTTGTAGGTAATGATTTTTGCAATCTTTGCTGCCTGATTGCTTGGGAAAATCTTGACCTCATCGCCCACCGTAAAGTTACCTCGGTGAACCGTGCCAGAGACTCCGCGGAAGTTATCGGCACGCGAGATAAGTTGAATTCGCATACGAGGCGAGGCATCTACAACCTCTGCTGGGCGCCACTCTTGGATTGACTCCAACAGCGTCTGGCCTTGATACCAGTTCATGTGGGTCGAACCCTGTACAACATTGTCACCAGCAAGTGCGCTTAGCGGGATAAATAAAACATCTTCTAAGTGCATACGGGTTAATGCGGTTTGTACATTTGAGCGAATCTCTTCAAATACTGTCTGGCTGTAATCCATTGCATCTAACTTGTTAATCGCAACAATTACGCGGCTAATACCCATCAAAGAACAGATAGTTAAGTGGCGCAAGGTTTGAGTACGAACACCCTTTGTGGCATCTACCAGAACTAAGGCGATATCTGCTCGTGATGCAGCTACCGCCATATTGCGGGTGTACTGCTCATGTCCTGGTGCGTCAGAGATGATTAATCGCTTGCCATCCAACAATGACATCGAACGGTAAGCGACATCGATAGTAATTCCCTGCTCACGCTCTGCTTCTAACCCATCAGTTAGCAAGCTGAAGTCAATTTCACCAGCTGCAATTGTTGAACCACTGCGACGAATATTTCTAGTTGAATCAATTGTGTCGTGGGGAATGCTGTCAGTTTCTACCAACAAACGGCCAATTAATGTACTTTTTCCATCATCAACGCTGCCGCAGGTAAGAAGTCTGATTATTGATCTCTCCATTAGAAGTAACCCTCAGTCTTCTTCTTCTCCATGGAATCTTCACTTGCGCCATCAATTAAACGGGTTGCACGCTCGCTGAGCTTTACTGAAAACACCTCTTCTACAATTTCTGTGATGCTAGTTGCCGATGATTCAACCGCTGCTGTAAGTGGGTAGCAACCAAGGGTTCTAAAGCGAACCTTGACCATTTCGGGCTTTTCGCCATCTAGTAATGGGTATCGCTCATCATCAACCATGATCAACTGGTCGCCACGCTTAACCATTGGTCGCTCTTTAGCAAAGTACAGCGGATTGACTTCGATATTTTCCTGAAGGATGTATCTCCAGATATCTAGTTCAGTCCAGTCAGATAAAGGAAAGACGCGCATTGTCTGACCTGGTGCTAAACGTGTGTTGTAGGTTCGCCACAACTCAGGACGTTGATTTCGAGGATCCCACTTATGGCCCTCATCTCGCACGCTAAAGATTCTTTCCTTTGCGCGGCTTTTCTCTTCATCACGACGAGATCCACCAATCGCAGCATCAAAACCATGTTCATCAAGGGCTTGCCTCAATGCAACGGTCTTCATGATGCGGGTGTACTCAGAGATGCCAGTCGTAAATGGGTTTGCACCTGATGCAACACCCTCTTTATTAGTATGAACAAAAAGTTTTGCACCAGCTTCTGCAACAACCTCATCTCTAAAGGAGATCATCTCTCTGAACTTCCAGGTTGTATCGATGTGCAAGAGAGGAAATGGGATTGGTGCTGGATAGAAGGCCTTCTTGGCCAGGTGAAGTAAAACTGATGAATCTTTACCGATCGAGTACATCATCACAGGCTTACGGAAGGCTGCTGCGGTCTCCCTTAGGATTTCAATGGACTCAGATTCCAAGGCCTTTAATATCTTCTGGTCCACACTCACCCCCACACATTAATAGGTGAAACTGTGAAAATGCTTTAAGAAATCAGTAATTCAGCCAACAGTTTCTCAACTCGGCCCTTGATCTCATCGCGGATAACCCGCACCGATTCAATTCCTTGTCCAGCAGGGTCATCAAGCACCCAATCCTCATAACGCTTTCCAGGGTAAAAGGGGCACACATCTCCGCAGCCCATAGTGATGACCGCATCTGACTCTTGAACAGCTTCTGCTGTAAGAACCTTTGGAACATTGTTTGCAATATCTATTCCAATCTCAGCCATTGCTTCTACTGCGATTGGATTGATGGAATCTTTGGGAGCGCTCCCTGCAGAAAGGACTTCTACGCGACCCTGCCCTAGCTCGCGCATAAAACCGGCAGCCATTTGGGAACGACCAGCGTTGTGGACACACACGAAGAGAACCGTTGGTTTATTTGTCATGTGTCAATACTTTCACTAGAGCTAGGCCTATTAATGCTCCGAGCAGTTGAGCTGCGATAAATTGGGGTGCACTACTTGGTGCTATTCCAGCAAATGAATCACTGAAGGTTCTGCCAATAGTCACCGCAGGGTTTGCAAATGATGTTGAGCTAGTAAAGAAGTACGCGCTTCCGATCCAAGCCGCTACTGCAGCTGGAATTGCAGAGAAGTTCTTTTGATGAAGTAACAGATTGATCACCAAGATAAGGCCCGTAGTTGCAACTATCTCTGCAAGATACAGATGAGTTCCAGAGCGAATCTTTGTTGAGGTTTCGATAATCGCTTGATCAAACATCGTATTTGCAAGAAGTGCTCCTGATATTGCACCAAGAACTTGAGTGACTACATACTGAATGAATTGAATAACTGAACTCTTGCCTTGAATGAGGTCAACTAGAGTTACAACTGGGTTGATGTGCGCACCGCTAATTGGTGCAAGGATTAAAATCAAAACAGCTAATCCAAAAACTGTTGCGATTGTATTGATCAGCAGTTGCAGGCCAACATCCTGGGTTAAATCCGTTGCCATGATTCCGGAGCCAACAACTACTGCAACCAATAGTGCGGTACCTAGAAATTCAGCCAGCAGCTTTTTCATACGATGAGGTTACTCATTTCTTGGTTAACACAAGGTGAACACATGAGAAACCCCACCAACAAATTGGTTGATGGGGTTCTTCATAATTAACTTATGAAACAGCGATGATATCCACTACGAAGATCAAGGTCTCATTTGGTCCGATTGGGCCTGAACCATTTGGTCCGTACCCCTTATCTGCAGGGATAACCAAGAGACGGCGTCCACCAACCTTTGCACCTGGCAGACCTTCCTGCCACCCGGCGATTACGCCAGATAGTGGGAATGTTGCTGGCTGTCCACCATTCCACGATGACTCGACTAACGCTCCGTTAGACCATGTCATTAATGTGTAGTGAACTGTCAAAGTTGAAGTTGGTAGAACTTCTGTTCCCGTTCCAACAATAATGTCCTGAGTTTGCAATGTAGCTGGTGCTGCACCTGTTGGAGGTGTGATTGTTGGAGCTTCTCCCGCGTTACCAGTAACTGCTGGAAGTCCTGCTGCTGATTCTGACACTGTGTCATCTCCTCCGAGTGTTGTGATTGATGCAAATCCAATTGCCAATACGGCCAAAACCGCAAATACTTTCAATAGGGTTTTCTTTGGCATAGTTCTCCTCGTTACTCGATTTCGCCGATTAATTTAAACTCACCATCACCGATCTGGCCCTGTGTGCGATAAAGCTCTAACTTGGCACGGGTATCGGCAATATCAAGGTTACGCATTGTTAATTGACCAATACGATCTGCTGGGCCAAAGGCCGCATTCTCTGTTCGCTCCATTGAAAGCTTTTCAGGGTGGTAGCTAAGTCCTGGCCCGGTTGTGTTGATGATCGAGTAATCATCTCCACGACGCATACGAATAGTGACTTCGCCGGTAACAGCGGATGCAACCCAGCGCATCAAAGATTCACGAAGCATCAATGCTTGTGGATCAAACCAACGGCCCTCGTACAAGAGACGGCCTAATCGGCGGCCCTCTGCGTGGTAATTTGCGATCGTGTCCTCATTATGAATGGCACTAATCAAACGCTCGTAAGCGATGAATAACAAGGCCATGCCTGGAGCCTCATAAATTCCACGGCTCTTTGCTTCAATAATTCTGTTTTCAATCTGATCTGCCATTCCAAGTCCATGGCGTCCACCAACAGCGTTGGCCTCCTTCATCAAATCAACAACATCATCAAATGATTTGCCGTTGATTGAAACTGGACGACCTTGGTTAAAGGTGATCTTTACATCCTCGGTATCAATCTTGACCGCTGGATCCCAGAATCGAACTCCCATAATGGGCTGAACTAACTCAACTGAGGTATCCAGATTCTCGAGACTCTTTGCTTCGTGGGTAGCGCCCAAAATATTTGCATCTGTTGAGTAAGCCTTCTCAACGCTGTCACGGTATGGAAGGCCATGAGCTACTAACCATTCAGACATCTCTTTACGGCCACCAAGTTCGGTCACAAAATCTTGATCAAGCCATGGCTTATAGATTCTCAACTTTGGATTTGCAAGAAGTCCGTAACGATAGAAACGCTCGATGTCATTACCTTTATAGGTAGATCCATCTCCCCAAATTTCAACTGAATCGGCGTGCATTGCACGTACCAACATGGTTCCTGTAACTGCGCGTCCTAAAGGTGTTGTGTTGAAGTACTGCTTTCCACCCGAACGAATATGAAAAGCTCCGCAAGCAATTGCAGCTAATCCTTCTTCTACTAATGCGCTCTTGCAATCCACCAGCCGCGCAATCTCTGCGCCGTACTCCTTGGCGCGACCTGGAACTGAATCAATATCTGGCTCGTCATACTGGCCAAGATCTGCGGTGTAGGTACACGGAACAGCTCCTTTATCGCGCATCCACGCAACCGCCACTGAAGTATCGAGACCGCCTGAAAAAGCGATTCCTACCTTTTCACCAACTGGAAGGGATGCGAGGACCTTAGACATGCCTTAAGTCTAACGGATGTTAAGAGTTGAAAGTTTCTTCTCAAGCACGGGTGTAATACCCCATTGAGCGGTAATTTCAAGGTACCTATCAATATCTAACTGATCCGGCTTTGCATCTGTCTTTACTGCACGAATCATCAGATTTCGTGGAGTGTGCTCTCCCCCAACAAACTCAATTACTTCTACTCGATATCCAACAAGTCGCAATAACTGCGCTCTTAGTGAGTCTGTAAGCAGATCTCCCAGGCGCTCCTTCATTAATCCAAACTTTGTTATCGCGCCCCATGGCTCGGGAGCTATCTCTATCTGCTTTTGAATATCGTGATGACAACATGGTGCAATCAATAACAGCTTCGCCTGGCCATTTACCGCCCAAGCGATCGCATCATCAGTCGCGGTATCGCAGGCATGAAGGGCGATTGCAATATCCGCTGAATCTGATGTTGTTTTTGAAATTTCCTCTGCTTTGAAGGTGATTGTTTTAGTTATACCTAATTTTTCAGCGATCGAATTGTTTCGATCTCTAGACTCGGGCCGTACATCAATTCCGGTGACTACAACTGGAATTCCAGAGTTAATCAAGAATTGATGCGCAGCAAATGTTAAGTACGCATGTCCGCAACCAAGATCCGTAATGCGTAAAGGGTTCTCTTTTGTCGGCTTGTGGATTTGCCCTGCCTCAATTGCCGCATTAAGTGCTGGAGACAACAGACGTAAAAACTCTTCGACTTGTTTGTACTTATCCTGACGAGAGGGCTTAATAACTCCCTTTGCATCTGCGATTCCCACTTCCCGCAAGAATGGATCATTGGAATCGAGCAATCTTTCCTTTTTCTTATCATGCGAGAGATTCTGCTCAGATTGACGCTTTTCAGTGTGTACTTGAGCATCCCCGCTTTTAGTAATTCTGATTGAGTACGCCTCATCGGTGCTTTCAACTAAAATATTTGCATATCCGCTATTGAGTAATTGATCTACTTCAAAAGCTAAAGGTTGAAGATTCTTAGTGGTAGTTGCTCGACCATCATTTTGCATTAATTGAAGGTGTAGAACCCCCTTGATTTCAACCAATCTAATGTCAACTCTTTCAAACTCAACCATCATATTTCTGCGTCGACCGGATAGCACTGCACGAACAAATGATTGTGTGTTAAGAATTCTAGAGCCCGCCTCTTTAAAGGCCTCTTCTCGATTTATCGTCATGAAATTAACCAGTGGTAGAGGGTCAATTCATGCAGATTCATGGTCTGAGTGTATCTCTCTGTATAAACGTTATAAAAGCGAAACATAGGAAGGGTAGTTACATCTCTTTTGCATTGATTTGAATTTTGCCTGTCCGTAGCCTGTCACCATGAAATCCTCACCGTGGTGGAAAGAAGCCACGATCTATCAGATCTACCCGCGATCTTTTTTTGATAGCAATGGTGATGGTGAAGGGGATTTAAAAGGTATTACATCTAAGTTGCAGCATGTACAAGATTTAGGTGTAGACGCAATTTGGTTAAGTCCATTTTACAAATCTCCCAACAAAGATGGTGGATACGATGTTGCCGACCCACGCGATGTGGATCCTCGCTTTGGAAGCCTTGATGATGTAAAAAAATTGATTGAGGTTGCACATTCATTACATCTAAAGGTGTTGGTTGATGTTGTCCCCAATCACTTTTCTGATCAGCACATCTGGTTCCAACAGGCGTTGAAGGCGGGGCGTGGTTCTCCTGAACGGGATCGCTTCCACTTTTATGATCCCAATGAGGATGGAGCTCCACCCAATAACTGGATCTCACTCTTTGGTGGACCCTCATGGACACAGGTCGATGATGGACAGTTTTACCTCCACCTCTTCGATTCCTCTCAGCCAGATCTTAATTGGGATAATTCAGATGTAGCGAATGATTATGAACAAACCTTGCGCTTTTGGTTAGATCTGGGAGTTGATGGTTTTCGAATAGATGTTGCACATGGTTTAGTAAAAGAGAACTTATTAACCAATCATCCAAATCCTCAGGGAATTAGCGATGCATTACGACTTGATGTTTCGATGGACCCAGAGATTCGAAATGCGCTACTTCCCACAGTCCCATACTTCGATCGACAAGGTGTGCACGAAATTTATCGTCAATGGCGCAAACTATTTGACTCGTATAAAGATCGAGAGATATTGGCGGTTGCAGAGGCCTGGGTGCATCCACCAATTAACGCAACGCGATATGTTCGTGGTGATGAGCTTCATCAAGTATTTAACTTTGATCTTCTGGATGCGCGATTTGATTCAGAGATTCTCTATGCGATAGTTGTACGTTCAATCGAGTTAATGGAAAGTGTTGGAGCCCTTCCAACCTGGGCTCTTAGCAACCATGACTCTCCTCGAGTCACATCCCGTATTGGCGAAATTCAGGCGCGAGCATTGGCACTATTTGTTTTTGCACTGCCAGGTTCTTGCTATGTTTTTGCAGGTCAAGAGTTGGGACTTCCTGATGGAGATATTCCGGATAGCTCGCGACAAGATCCAATTTATTTAAGGACTAATGGAAAACAAAAGGGTCGCGATGGGGCACGAGTTCCTCTTCCGTGGTCAGGCGAAACTGCTCCTTTTGGATTTACAACTGGCACGCCGTGGTTGCCTTTGACAGACAAATGGCAAGGTTTAACCGTTGAGAAGCAGAATATAGATCCCAAGAGCACATTGAATCTTTATCGGACAGCGTTGAAACTTAGATCAGATCACCTTGTTGGGCAGGGCGAGATCAACTGGCTTGAGTCACCACAACATGGGGCAAAGAGTTCATCATTATTAGCGGTACGTCGAGGAAATGTTTCCATTTACATGAACCTCTCCAATTCCCCGATTGAGGTGGAGATCACCGGGAAGCTTCTCATCGTAAGCGCTGGAGTTGTCGATGCCCGTGATGGAAAGATGATAATTCCAGCTATTTCAACCATCTGGGTACACCACTAACTGACACAATACCGCAATGGAATCTTCGACTACCTGGCTATTGACCCTTGGCATACTCTCTGTAGTAATTATCTTTGATCTCATTCTTGCGATTATTCGTCGTAACAAAGAGACAAGTATGACCGAGGCAGGTATCTGGACCTTTGTTTACGTTAGCGCTGCCCTAATCTTTGGAAGTTTTTTGCCTAATTGGACTTCAGATCCAAATGCTCAAAAAGAGTTTTTTGCTGGATGGCTGACAGAGTACGCACTCTCAGTAGATAACATCTTCGTCTTTGTCATCATCCTCAGTCGATTGCAGGTTGAAAAAACAAAACAGCAGCTGGTGCTTTTACTTGGAATCATTATTGCCCTGTTGCTGCGTGGTGGCTTTATTGCAGCAGGAAGTGCAATTATTGAAAGGTTCTCTGGTGCCTTTTTCATCTTTGGAGCCTTCCTAATCTTTACCGCTTATCGCCTTCTGAAGGAAGACAAGGGCGAAGAAGAGTGGAAGGAAGATCGAGTTATCACCTTTATGCGATCAAAGGGTGCAACTACCTTCTTCATCGCCTTAGTCTCTCTTGGATTTACAGATTTAGTCTTTGCATTGGACTCAATTCCTGCAATCTTTGGAATTACACGCGATCCTTATATCGTTGTGTGCGCAAATATCTTTGCGTTAATGGGCCTTCGCCAGCTGTACTTCTTGCTACAAGGTTTATTGCAACGCTTGGTATATCTCTCAAAGGGTCTTTCCTTTATCCTGGCATTTATTGGATTTAAGATGTTTATAGAGGCCTTCCATGGTGTTGGAATTTACGACATTTTCGGTGTTGCACTTCCAAGCGTGCCAATTGAGGTTAGCCTCTTTGTGATTGTTGCGGCATTAACGGTTACCGCTGTAGCAAGCCTTACTGCAACACGTAAAGATGGAAGTGAGATCGTTTAGATCTCAGTTTTCATCTTTCGTAGAGTCTGGCGATCATAATCCTTAGATTTCTCATGGATCTTTCTGATCTGTAGGGCAAAGGCTTTGATCGCAATATCAAAGGCTGCTACATCATTAAACTCTGCTGCCTCTGCTCTAATCAACGGGCCTGAGCCGTGTGAGGTTAAAAAAACTTTATGTTTATGCTTTCCTTGATGAGGGTTAGCTTCATGAAGTACTTCAACTTCGACGCGATCAATGACAACATTGAATCGCTCCATGCTGTTAAGTTTTTCAGTTGCTATCTCTTTAAAATCTTCAGCCAAATTTGCGTTGCGCGTATGAATTTGTATCTTCATATTAGAAGGGTAGTACTAAGACCACCGCTGTCGCTATAGCTGCTAGAAGAAATGATTTTCCAAGGATTTTGAGCGCGGTCTTTCGATCAGCGGCTCTGTCCTCTTTACTTGCTACCCGCTTGATATCGCCCATCTTGCCAACATTGAAGGTGCCTGCAAGACCATAGGCTAAACAAAACTTAGAGCGAGATTGCACAAAACCAACGGAGGCAACCATCAAGGGAAAGAAGATTCCTAGACGTATCTCTGTCGGTGTATCTACGGTATTAAATGTCAGCAAGGTAACTACTGAGAAAAATAGACCTACTAGGCCAACCATCTGTCTTTTGCGAACTTCGCCCTTACCTATGTTGCAACTTCCGGGTATGTACTGAACCTCAGGCATCTTCAAATTCATCTTCATCAACCCAGGTGTCGGCAACCGACTCATCCTGATGTTCTATCCAAGACAAAAAAGAGGCAACAGCGCGAAATGCCAGCACCGTCACCGTTAACGCTGCGAAGGTTCGACGAATCGCTGTAAACATAGGATAAAAATACTCTGAATTGCTGAAAAAATCTTTATAAAGAGGTTAGAGCCTGCTCGATATCCTGCCAAATATCATCAACATGCTCGCATCCAACTGAGAGGCGAATTAACTGTTCAGGAACTGATGGACTTTCTCCCGCCCAGCGACGCCGACGTTCCCATATTGACTCGACACCACCGAGGCTAGTTGCATAAACAATCAATCGTGATGACTGGCAGACTTTGTCCGCCTGCTCCGGACTTCCATCAATCTCGAAGGAGATAACCGCTCCAAATCCTGGGTAACGAACCTTGGTGACCTTTGCATGAGCTTGTAAACGAGGTAGTAACTGCTGCGCATTGCTCTCGGCGGCTCTAAAGCGAACAGGAAATGTGCGTAGCCCTCGCAAGGCAAGCCATGCCTCAAAGGGGCCAGGGATACCACCATTGAAACGACGAGCCTCTTCTAAACGCTTATACAAGGCGGTATCTGCAGTTGAAAGTGAGCCGATTACAACATCGCTGTGACCTGCTAAAAACTTTGTGACAGAGTGCATGACAACATCAGCACCCATCGATAAGGGTTGCTGAACAAGTGGTGTTGCAAATGTGTTATCAACACCAACCCCAATCGAGAGTTTCTTAGCAGCAGCGATAATTGTTGGAAGCTCTGCAAGATCAAGACATGGATTTGTTGGAGACTCCAACCACACTAAGGCCGCACCCTTCATGGCAGCGATAACTTCAGCTGTATTTGTAATGTCTACAAAACGAACTTCTAGACGCCCTGATGCATGATGTTGGTTAAGCAATCCCATGGTTCCGCTGTAGCCCTGATTTGATGCAACGACGGGTGCGCCAATAGGTAAAATTGAAAAGACGGCGCTGATCGCTGCCATTCCCGAAGAGAAGGAGAGAGTTTGTCCACCTTCTAACTCAGAGATTGCAGTTTCAAGTGCGCTCCAACTTTCATTTCCGTATCGACCATAACCGACCGGTCCACCTGCATGGTAAGTCGATGAAACAACAATTGGTGGATTGATGGAAGCATCAGGTGCCGCTTCAGGACGGCCTGCTGTAATCGCCGATGTCTCAGGATGATGGTTCATGGCAGAAGTCTAATTGTTAGAAAGGATGGCCATAGCCGCATTATGGCCAGGAATCCCGCTTACTCCCCCGCCACGTACCGCACCTGCTCCACAAATGAAGATTCGAGGATCATCGGTCTCCACACCCCACGATTGTTGTGTTCCATCCTCGCGAAAGGGCATCGACAAATCCTTATGAAAGATATTGCCTCTCGGCAAAGCGATCGCTTCCTCAATATCAAGTGGGGTTTTAACCTCAATCGCTGCAATTAGATCTTCAATCGGCTCAGCCAAGTAATCATTTAAAGAGGACAGGGCTGATTTAATCGCCCTATCGCGCGCCGCATCATTATCTCTATCAAATAATGCTGCGGGAGTATGTAGACCAAAGAGAGTTAAGGTTTGATAACCAGCATCTTGTAACTCCTGTCCCAATATCGATGGGTCGGTCAAGGTGTGGCAGTACATCTCAATAGGCATCTTTTCTGGCATCACACCAGCTTGTGCAGCTTTAAACACTGCTTCAAATTGAGTAAAGCTCTCATTTGCATGAAATGTTCCGGCAAATGCAAGACGCGGATCCATTCCCGACTTTAACTGTGGCAATCTCTTTAACAAGATATTGATTTTCAGTTGAGAACCATCAAGGCTTTTAGGTGCAGATGTACCACGAAGTTTAGCTAATACTTGCGGGGCAGCATTTGAAAGAAGATGTTGACCCATTACTACCTCTCCTGATTCAATCGAAACTTCTACCCCAGTATCACTTGATAAAACCTGTGTTGCTTTCGAGTTCAGTGAAATCTCAACTCCGCTTTCTGTAGCAACTCTTACTAACTCATTGACTAGTGCCCCCATTCCACCCTTTGGGACCTTCCATTCTCCTGTGCCATTTCCAATGAGATGGTACAAAAAGCAGATATTTGCTTGTAGATCAAAGGCGGATGCAAAGGTTCCAATGAGTGCATCGGTAAGAACCACGCCTTGCACAACATCGTTATCAAATCTTTCTGTAATAACCTTGCCGATCGGCTCTTCAACTAGGTACTGCCAGATCGAATCTAACTCAATCTGCTTTCGTAACTGACTGCGAGTCTTTAAGGGCTCAAGAAGGGTTGGAGCAATGCGTTCAGCAAACTGGGCAACCTCAGCATAAAAACTCCGCCAAGCCTGTCCCTCTTTTCCAGAAGGATCGATTTCATTAAATGATTGCTCCGTCTTTGCATCCCATGTTCTAGACACATATAGGCCTTTGTTTTCTCCGTATGGCGTATAACTAGAGACCTCACGTGAAAGACATTCAAATGACAGACCCAGGTCGGCCACGATCTTGTCCGGCAATAATGCAATCAGATAGGAGTAACGGGATAAATGTGCATCATATTCAGGGAAGGCTCTGACGCTCTGCGAAGCACCACCTATCTCGGAGTTAGCCTCAAGAACTCTGACTGATTTACCTGCACGAGCTAAGTATGTAGCTGCAACCAAGCCATTATGTCCACCACCAATGATGACAACATCATACTTTTTGTCTGGCATTTATATCGCTCTAGATATCCGGTGAATCGCTTCGGTAATTATCGTTGGACTAGTTGCAAAGTTTAAACGAACATATTGAGAGCATTGCTTGCCAAAGGTGTGGCCTGCATTAAATGCCACGCGACCCTTCTCGATAAGGGTAATTGATGGATCATCTCCTAGATTGAGAGCTTCCAGATCCAACCAGGCTAAATAACTGTTATCGGGTATGTGGTATCGGACTGATGGAAGTTGAGAACTTAGCAATTCCTTAATCATATGTCGATTGTGGTCAAGATTTTCCATTACCGTATCCAACCAAACCTCACCTTCTGCAAAGGCTACGGCGGTTGCAAACCCTCCTAATAGCGATGCGCGATAGTGAACCGCCATTGGCATCGTTGCTAACTTACTCTTTATTTCCTCATTTTGAGAAACAATAATTGCGCACTTTAGCCCGGCGATATTCCAGCCCTTAGATGCTGCCGTAACTGTTATAGCGACCGCTTCTGCATCTGACCCTAAACTCAACATCGGAGTAAAGGTATTGCCTTTAAAGGTAAGAGGTGCATGAATCTCATCGCTGATTATTAAGACCTCGTATCGTTTAGCTAGTGCAACTAATCGCAGTAGCTCCTCTTTGCTATAGATGCGCCCCAACGGATTGTGTGGGCTACATAAAATGTGAACCTTTAATCCAGATGCATAGGCTTTTTCAATGCCATCCCAGTTGATCTCCCAGGGATTTCTGGATTCATCACCCGTGCGTTCAAAGGGAACATCCACAAGATTTAACTTGGTCTCATTAATCCAGTTATAAAAGTTGTGATAAACCGGAGAGCTCAAAAGAATTGAGTCTCCAGGTTGTGTGAACACACGAAGAATCTCAACTACTGCAACTCCCACATCGGTAGCGGCACGTACCTGTCGAGGGTCAACCTCCCAGTTCCAACGAGTTCCGGCAAAATGGGCAAAGCCTTTACCCAACTCTGGAATAGCAGCTAAGTATCCAAGATCTGATCGTGCAACCATTTCAGATAACAACTCGCGAATAGGTTGGGCAACGGGAAAATCCATCTCAGCAACTGGCAAAGGTAGAACATCATTGGGAAATCCACGCCACTTTTCACTGCGATGGGTTTGTAGCTCTGCCAAGTTAGGTGCTGAAACCGAATGATCGCTCATGCCCATAAGGCTACATCAGAGAGGTTGTTCTTCTGGAGACAACCGACGGGTGGAGTTACGAACAACAAGCGTGGTTGGCAATACAAGTGAAGGTGGATCAACTACAGGCTTTCGTAATCGCTCCATAATGGACCAGGCCGCCATCTCACCCATCAAGGTTACGGGTTGTTCGATAGTTGTTAGCTCTGAAAACTCTGCCATCTCATGTCCATCAAAACCAATAATCGAGATGTCATCAGGTGCTTTTAATCCATGGCGGCGAAGTGCCTGCATCGCTCCTAACGCCATTTCATCTGATTCACAAAAGATAGCTGTTGGACGATTAGGGCGAGCCAATAAATCATCCATCGCTCGCGATGATGTGTGCATCGTGAAATCACCATGAATCTCGCGAGATGGCAGCCATTCCAAACCATTTTCTGCCAAGACCTGCATAAAACCTTTGCGTCGATCTTGTGGAACCGAAAAGTTAAATGGATCATCTGGTCTTCCAGACATTAAACCAATCTTTTTATGACCTTGATTTACAAGGTGTTGTGTTGCAGTTCTTGCCCCCGCAACATCATCAATTTTAATTGATGCGCACTTCTCATGCTCCATCCCAACAAGTGCGATGGGGATTCCTAAGGAGAGCATGGAATCAAACTCTTCCTCAGTCGGAGGCAGTGAAATCACAATCAGAGCATCCACCCGACCCTTGAGCAGTTGGTGCTGAAAGAGGCGCTCTCGACCCTTCATTTGGCTAAAGTTATAGAGCAGTAGATCTAAGCCCGCTTCACGCAGAGCTTGTTCTGCGCCGCTGATTACCTGCGAGAAGTACCACCGTGAAATGTATGGAGCGACAACACCAACTGAGTTAGTTCTTCCATTGGTTGAACTCTGTCGATCATTATTGAGGGGGTAATTTAACTTCTCTGCAGCTGCAATGATCTTGTCGCGGGTTTGTTGATTGACATGATGGAGTCCGCGCAGTGCACGCGAAACGGTGGCGGTTGATACACCCGCTTCTTCGGCAACCTCTTTGATACCGGCCATTTCAACACCTCCTCCACTAGTAGAACTGCAACAAATACTGCAAGAAATTCTGTAACGACTGTAAAAGTACGGCAATGAGGCTGCAATAAGCAATACCTTACGATCCAAAAGGAGTAGATTGGCGGGCATGAGCAATCAAATTGAGACGCAAATCGATGTAACCCTGACTGAACGAAACCGCCTCACCGCCTTTTTCCGAATCATCCTTGTAGCACCGACCTTGGTCTTTCTGGCCTCATTCGCGCCAACATCTGCCTTCTCTGATGGGAGTTTGGGGGTTTATGCAGGCTTGCTCGCTCTACCTGCAGCCCTAGCTCTGATTGTTCGCCAGGTTTATCCAAGTTATGTCTTGGCCTTTAATGATGCACTTCTGTCTTTGCAGACACGTGTTGATGCCTACTTGTTGTTGCTCACCGATGAATACCCATCAATTGAAGAAAATGATGTAATTAGCGTGACCTTCCCTGAAGTCGATGCGCAGCAGTTAAATCGTTGGCTTCCATTAATCAAGTGGCTTCTTGCATTGCCTTTATATCTAGTAGGAATTGTCTATGTAATCTATGCAGCGATTTTGACCATAATTGGTTGGTTCAGCATTTTGTTTACAGGCAATTACCCTGAATATTGTGCAGAAGGAGTTGTTGGAACAATTGCTTACTGGAACCGAGTAGTTGGCTACGCACTGCTGCTTGTCACAGATGAGTATCCAACCTTCTCTTTATAAAGGTTAAATCTCCTCCAGCATCAAAGAGACTGAGTTGATGCACCATCGTTGATCTGTTGGTACCTCATACCCTTCGCCTTCAAAGACATGACCTAGATGAGAACCGCATGCGGAACATCGAACCTCGGTGCGAACTCGTGGGAACAGTGATCTATCTTCAATTAATTCAACGGCATCATCGGTTTTTGGCGCATAAAAGGAGGGCCAGCCACATCCTGAGTGAAACTTTGTTTCACTTCTGAATAATTCTGCGCTACATGCCTTGCACTTATAGACACCGACTTTGTCTGTATCTGTGTACTCACCTGTAAATGGGCGTTCAGTTGCAGCATTTCGAAGAACGTCATAGGACAAGGGATCGAGACGATTAGCTAACTCTGCTTCATCTATCTGAACTGGATACTCTTTCTCACTCATTTAATTAGCAACCGTTTCTGGATAAGGAACACCTGTGCTTGAGTGGCAATCGTATCCATTGGGATTTTTCTGCAAATACTTTTGGTGGTACTCCTCAGCTAAGTAGTACTCAACCCCTTCTGCACTTAAAATCTCGGTGCAGATCCTGTCCATGCCTGCAGCGGTTAGTGCATCTTGGTACATCTGACAGGATGCGAGCGCAACCTGCATCTGTTCATGGCTTGTTGTATAAATCGCGCTGCGATACTGGGTTCCAATATCACCACCCTGTTGATTTAATGAGGTTGGATCATGCATCATCCAAAACTCTTGCAATAGACGCAGATATGAAACCTTGGATGGATCAAAGACAACCTTCACCATCTCTGCATGACCTGTTACTCCGGTGCATACCTGTTCATAGGAAGGGTTTGCCCTCATTCCACCCATGTAACCAACACTTGTCTCGAGGACGCCAGCCATCTGCCAAAAGCGGCGTTCGGCTCCCCAGAAACATCCAGTTGCAAAGTATGCGATTGAGTTCATGCGTGAATTGTCGCAGTATGCTCACATATTTGCACCCGCTGATAACCTTCATGCTGACCCAATGAGCCCCCGTAGCTCAGGGGATAGAGCACTGCCCTCCGGAGGCAGGTGCACAGGTTCGATTCCTGTCGGGGGCACTTGAGATAGATCACCCTAATTTTCAAAACTCCTTCCCATTCATCCTTGTATAACACCGCGACACAGGGGAGAATTAACTCCTTGCACACACAACTGTGTGTATTACAACCCTAACTCTTACATTGAGTCTTACTTCCCTAAGGAGTCATGCGATGGATTGGCGACATCAATCAGCCTGTCGTGATGAGGATCCAGAGCTTTTCTTTCCTGTTGGAAATACAGGTCCAGCACTTACTCAAATCGAAGAGGCAAAAAAGGTCTGCAACCGTTGCATCGTAAAGGAGCCATGTCTTGCGTGGGCTCTTGAGAGCGGCCAGGATGCTGGAGTGTGGGGTGGGTTATCAGAGGATGAACGTCGTGCACTTAAACGTCGTGCAGCACGTAATCGCGCTCGCTTGATTGAGCAGCAAAACCAGATTTAAAGTGGAAAGCGCAGCTTTGCCTGCGTTCCCTTGTGTGTTGACTCTAACTTCAGGTCACCCTTTAACTCATTTTCGGTAAGAGTTCGAACTATCTGCAGACCCAAGTTTGATGATGTTAACAAATCAAAACCTTGAGGCAATCCGACTCCATCATCGGAGATCGTAACTAAGCCCTCATTGCTATATCGCTGAAGTTCAATCCTTAAATGAGTTCCAGATTTTGCCAGTCCGTGTTCCAGTGCATTATGGATTAATTCAGTAACGATCAATGACAAAGGTGTAGCCACACGTGATTCTAAGGATCCAATCTCGCCAATTCTTTCGATGCTGAGCTCTCCCATACGTGGGCTTAGCTCTAGGGCATGGCTCACCAATGAACTCATGACCTCATCAAATGCCACAGTTGCTTGCGTGCTGTTAGACAGGGTCTCGTGAACAACAGCGATTGATGCGATTCGCCTGACAGCCTCATCCAACGCTGCTGCTGCTGCAGGATCTTCGATCCGGCGAGATTGCAGACGGAGCAGGGCTGAAACGGTTTGAAGATTGTTCTTCACACGGTGATGAATTTCGCGAATAGTGGCATCTTTGGTGACTAATTCTCGGTCACGTCTGCGCAACTCCGTCACATTTTGAAGCAAAACGATTGCGCCAACTTTGTCAGCGCCAACAGTTAGAGGTAGAACCAGTAAATCAATTGTTGCTCCCTGATTATCAATTTCAACTCGTTGCAACAGTTTTCCATTCAGACGTGAGCGAACACCTTCCTCTGAAGCATCGGGAGAGGCTGTAACTACCTGCTCCGCGACCTCGCCAAGATTTCTACCCTCGAGATCTCCACGCCACCCCATTCGAGAAAAAGCTGACTTTGCATTAGGGCTTGCAAATGAGATCGCAGAGTTAGCATCTAGTCGAATCAATCCATCACCTACACGAGGAACTGGTTCGAAGAGTGAGGCTGAATCCTTATACGGAAAGTTGCCTTGTGCGACCATTTGAAACAGATAATTAGCAACTTCACGATAATTGCTTTCGAGTTTGCCAGAATTTCGTGAGTGTTCATTATTTCTGTGACTTGAGATAACTGCAATAACTTGCCCACCAAAAGTTACTGGAGTTGTTTGCGTTTTTACCAATATCTCGCCCACTTTTTCTGGATCAGTTGACTTAACTATTTCATCTCCCGATAGTGCCTCATCAATGCTGGGTTTGGCACCCCACAAAAGTTCATCACCAATGACATCATTGACAAATACCGTTGAAGTAGTTGTAGGACGAATATGTGCAACTGCAATGTGACCGGTTGGCCACATTGAAACATCTTTGCGAATAGGTACCCATAATATTAGATCAGCAAATGAGAGATCAGATAAGAGCTGCCAATCAGAGATTAATTGGCGCAGGTAATTTGCCTGATCGATAGTTATAGTGGTTCGCGCGCCCAACAACTTTTCTAACTGGAACATGGCTACTTCCACTCCCCCAAGTGAATTTCAATCTCCTGGGTTGCAAACCACACCAGCTCATCTTCACCTTGAAATGCCAATAGGGCACATTGCAACTGATCCCACGCCAAAGCAGCATTGACAGTGATGGAATCCTCATAACTTTCTGCGATTTGTTCATCACTTATTTCAAAGGCTAGGACAATTCCGGGTGCCTTTTCAGAGAGACGAAGATCTAAAGCCTCTTCACCTGCTGCGATTGAGAGTAGGTACTCAAGCTCCTCCTCATCACAATCCACATTGGCTGCAACAAATCCTTGGGTTGGTGCAAATGCCTCATCAATGTCGATGCATTTGCTCAGCACAAAGGCTTCAAGATCCTTATGACTGATGGGCAGGTATGCACGCATTCACCCATAGTAATAGATCTTATAAAGTGATTTCTCGGGCTAGTTCTGCGATCGCCTTGCGCAGATTTGAGCGCTCATTTGTCTCAACCAAGGTGGCGTGCTCATCCTCTGCCGCTTTTACCGATCGACTCTCCTCTTTCAAACTACGTATCCGAATTGGTTTGAGTGCGGTCGTTGCTGAAAGAAAGCGAGCCATCTCATTTTCTCCACGCTTTCCTGAAGATTTCATGTTCTGAGTAAAACTGATGTGTGCTCTAATTGATGTCTGTTGCATAAGCTCAATCACCTGTCCCAGACGATAGTGCCCAAGATGATCAGCACGTGAGGTGATCATTAGCTCATCAGCTTGATCACAACACCAGGTTGTAACCTGTGAAGTCCAACGCCGATCCGTCAGGCGATTTGAAAGACCTGAGATAGATCCAATGTCTAGCACTATTACATCAAAAGCATCTATCGCCTTGTTCATAAAGTTGTCTAACTGATCTGCAGAACTCTGCGTGATTTCAGAGACGGCCAGGTGTGGGGCTATAGATTTCCAGCTAGAGGCCTCTGAAATATTTCGCATCGATAAAAGTGGCGATATCGATGGAGCTCTAAAATTAGCCTCAATCAGCAATGTTGATTTCTCCTGCAGACTTAACTCCATAGCAAGATTGAGTGCAATCGTTGTACAACCCGTATAGCTACCGGCTGAACCAAGAGCAACAACCTTTGAAGTGCGGGGTCTTCGCTGAGTTAGAGCGCCGGTGCGCACCATCGGTGCTCGCACAAAGCCACGAACTAATGAGATTAAATCAGTTCCTACAGCCGGTAGCGGGTGCAAGCTCATGTAATCCCCATCAGAAATGTTGGGAATGGAAAAGCCAATCACTTGGCGGACCGAACTCTGCAGACCATCTACTAACTGCTTGCTTGCACCTGGTAAATCTGTTGCATAAATCAGAAGTGCATTAGCTGAGATCGCTGAATTAGCGGTCAGATAACTCTGTAGCGAACCCCAATCAATGGCGCGAAAGACCACATTCCAACCTTGAGCGTACAAAGTTCCAGCGACAAAGCCTTCAGCCTCAGGATTTGCAATAGCTGTGATCACAGTTGGCATCTCGAGCTCAGACATATGATCGCACCACAACTAGACGACCTTGCGTAGTGGCACTTAATACTCGCAACACTTGAGTCTCTTCTATGGCAACGGTGATTGAAATATCTCCACCTAGTGAGTTTTTAGAGTCATCAAGAGAAATCAATGTGACGCCACCCATAATCAAGATTGGATCCACGACAGGCTCACCGTTGCGAGAATCAAGCACCCAATAGATATCAACTGGGTCTCCTGTTGAAATTCCTGAAGCCAAATCGGCAGAGCGAAGACTAATTGGAACAGCACTCGTTGCCATTGCATCAACGGATGCTGCTAAATCCGACACTGAAATAACTTCTCCCACCACCATTGTGCGGGTTGCAACCAATCCGATCGCCTGGTCCGATGTGCTCATGTAATTGCTAGAGCTCTCACCTAGATTCATGTGGACAGCGACTAGATCAGAAGCGGTCATTACATGTCCAGGTGTGACAGAGCTTGCGATAACCCAGTAGTTATCACCTCTGTTGCTGTACGTTGAAATAAAGAAAGCTGATGCAAATGCGGCAACTATCAATGTGATTGCTAATGGCATCCGTGCGCTGTAGGAACTCTTGGTATTTTTCATAGCTGAACCCAAAGGCCAACCACGACGGAGTGCTAGATGTTATCCACAATCGGCCAAAGGTATGAGTAACTCCGGTACTAAAGGGTGAGTGCACACCTCTTGAAAGAGGAAATGGTCTGCCTATGACTACACACCGTGATTATGAACAACTTCCACAATTTACAACTATCGAACTGGTTCCTCTCTCCAGCGATCCAGATGAAGATTTCCTCCATCCGGTACTTGAAATCTTTAGACCAGCCCCTGCCGTTGTTGAGATAAAAAAGCCTCGGCTTTACTTAGTTCCCAGTACCTTTGGTGAGGAGTTTGACTCAGATTTTGCCCCACAGCCAACCTCAGCCAGTGAGCTTCCCGATATTCATCCCCTGATACTTCAATTCATTCATAACACCCTTGAGATCTGGGCGGGTAAACGTTCATCTCAACAACTTCAATTAATGTGTCACTATAAGGTTTTTACACAATTGCAAAGTTCTGCAGGATCCCTCAAAGAGATAGGCAGGGTTCGCAAGACAAGAGTGACACAACCCTTAGATGGGGTCTGCGAAGCAACGGTCACTGTGCGCTTTGGAGATCGCCTACGCGTGGTTGCAATCAGATTTGAAGGCCTTGATGGGCGATGGTTATGCACCTGTCTCAGACTTATTTAATGTTAAGCAGATACACCATGGCAACGCTTGAATTTTTTACCAGATCCACAAGGACATGGCGCATTGCGAGAAACCTCACCAGTTGTACGAACACCTGACTCATCAGCAGCTGTGTACTGCAAACCTGTTTGAGGCAGCTGCTTAGCCTCAAGACCTGGTGCTACTACCTGATTATTTGAGCTTTCCACTGTGACCTCGATATTAAATACAAATCCAGCGATCTCTTCCTTAATTGCATCCATCATCGCGGAAAAGAGATCAAAGCCCTCTTTTTGATACTCAACAAGAGGATCACGTTGAGCCATTGCACGTAGACCGATTCCCTCTTGCAGATAATCCATCTCGTACAGGTGCTCACGCCATTTGCGATCTAAGACCGATAGCAAGACTTTGCGCTCAAGTTCGCGCATGACATCTGTGCCTAGCGCTTCTTCTCGCTTTGCATAGGCAGCTTGGCAATCTTCAAGCACCGCTGCATTGATGAAATCGGCGTCAAGTCCTTCTCGTGAACCAGCTCGAGCCTCAAGCTCTTCAAGAGTAAATGAGATTGGATAAATGGTTTTTAGCGCGGTAAAGAGAGTCTCTAGATCCCAATCTTCGGCGTACCCATCAGCAGTTGCGGCGGTGATGTAAGCGGTCAAGGTGTCTGACATAAAGAGAGATACCTGCTCTTTAATATCGGCACCCTCTAAGACCAGACGTCGTTCCCCGTAAATGACAGAGCGCTGACGATTCATGACATCGTCATACTTCAAAACATTTTTACGCATCTCAAAGTTCTGGGCCTCAACCTGAGTCTGCGCCGAACGAATCGCATTTGAAACCATCTTAGATTCAATTGGTGCATCATCTGGAAGGCCAGCAGCTGTTAAGAAGCGCTCAACCATTCCTGAATTAAAGCGACGCATTAAATCATCTTGTAATGAAAGGTAGAAACGTGACTCACCAGGATCACCTTGGCGACCTGAACGTCCACGCAACTGGTTATCAATACGGCGTGATTCGTGACGTTCGGTTCCTAAGACGTAGAGTCCTCCAAAGCTAACAACCTCTTCATGTCCTTTTTCAACGGCGGCCTTTTGGCGTGCAATCTCTGCTGGCCATTGCTTTTCATACTCTTCTGCATTATCTACTGGAGAAATTCCGCGACGCTGTAACTCAAAATCTGCCATGAACTCGGGGTTACCACCCAACATGATGTCGGTACCACGACCTGCCATATTTGTTGCAACGGTTACCGCACCTTTAACACCTGCGCGAGCGATGATCGCTGCTTCACGTTCATGATGCTTTGCATTGAGAACCTCGTGAGGTACACCGGCTTTGCGAAGAAAGGCGGATAGCTCCTCAGATTTTTCAACGCTAACAGTTCCAACCAAAACTGGTTGTCCCTTGCGATAGCGTTCAGCGATATCTGCCGTTACGGCAGCAAACTTTCCGACCTCAGTCTTGTAGACCAAATCTGGTGAATCAATACGTTGTGATGGACGGTTGGTTGGAATCGGAACTACTCCCAGCCTGTAAATCTGGTGAAACTCAGAGGCTTCTGTAGTTGCAGTACCTGTCATACCTGACAATTTGTCATATAAACGGAAGTAGTTTTGTAGCGTGATAGTTGCCAGGGTCTGATTCTCATCCTTAATTTCAATACGCTCTTTAGCTTCAAGGGCTTGGTGAAGTCCCTCACTGTAGCGACGACCTGCAAGCATGCGGCCTGTATGTTCATCCACGATCAGTAGTTCACCATTCATTACAACATAATCTTTATCACGCTTAAATAACTCCTTGGCACGAATTGCATTGTTCAAGTAGCCAATCATCGGAGTATTGGCAGCCTCGTAAAGGTTGCCAATCTGTAATAACTCTTCAACCTTGGTAACGCCTTCTTCAAGAATTCCCGAAGTCTTTTTCTTTTCATCTACCTCATAATGAACATCCCGCTGGAGTTTCTGCACCAAGTTAGCAAATTCGACGTACCACTTTGTAGCCTTATCCGCAGGTCCACTAATAATCAAAGGTGTACGGGCCTCATCGATAAGGATCGAGTCAACCTCATCTACTACTGCAAAGAAGTGGTCGCGCTGTACACACTCTTCGAGTGACCACGCCATGTTGTCGCGCAGGTAATCAAAACCAAACTCATTGTTTGTACCGTAGGTAATGTCTGCTGCATACGCTTCGCGTCGTTCGGCGGGTGTCATATTTGCAAGAATGACACCAACCTTTAAACCTAAGAATCTATGTACGCGGCCCATCCACTCGCTATCGCGCTCTGCTAAGTAATCATTTGTTGTAACAACATGGACGCCACGACCGGCAAGGGCATTTAAATATGATGGAAGGGTCGCAACTAAAGTCTTTCCTTCACCGGTGCGCATTTCTGCGATATTGCCTCTGTGCATCGCTGCACCACCCATGATTTGAACATCGTAATGGCGCTGCCCCAAGGTGCGACGACCAGCTTCACGCACGACAGCGAAGGCTTCTGGAAGAAGTTCATCAAGTGATTCGCCATCGGCATACCGAGACTGAAACAAGGGGGTCTGCCCACGTAGCTCTGAGTCTGACATCGCTGAAAAGCGAGCCTCTTGAGCATTAACCAAGGCAACGATCTTGGTGAGGTCGCGAAGGATCCGCCCTTCGCCTGCACGCAAAATCTTGTCTACAAACGCTGGCATCGACCTGGCCTCTCAGAAAGGGTGGGACCCTGTTTCACACCCTTATCGTAGAGGTTGTGCAACACAGGCGGTAACCGCAGAGACTGGGCCAACAGCGTGAATTCCCTGCGAGTTAACCGCCCTCACAGCCTCTCTCAGGGTCGCCCCCGTCGTTACTACATCATCGATCAAGATCAACTCTCCCCTGGCCGCGCACCTAAGGCTAAAGGCTCCGGCAAGATTTGTAGCACGTTGATCTCGGTGCAACCGGCTTTGATCCATAACTTTTCGCGAGAGCTGTAAACAATCAAGCATGGGTATCGCTGTCCTATCTGAAATTTGCGAAACCAGATCCACAAGAAAACTTCGACCACGACGACGCTGTGCTGCTCTGCCTGAAGGAACAGGAACCAAGCGGCACAAGGATGTATCGCCCCGTCTTTTCTCCAAAACATGAATGATAGCCTCGATGATTAACTCATCAGCACCCTTATGACCCGACTCTTTAGCGGCAAGAATTATCTTAGAGGCTGTTGGTGTGTAAATAAGTGCAGAGTGCACCGAAAAATTATCAAATGTACTTTTGTAATAATGAGGATGCCAACTACTCCTACATGCTGAGCAAATGCTTGGCCCTAAACGTTGGCAACCAAAACATCTACTGGGAAACAAGAGCTGTGAAAGTTCGGCAAATGTACTCACATAGTTATAGTTGCCAATCAGATTCTCTCTGACCTCGTGGATGAAAATACTGTGGAAACTACGCTTTGTAATCCTCTGGTTGCAATTGAATAAGGCGTTGCTCGATGCTCTCCCATGTGTTGCGAGGTAGAGTCACAACAAAGTGCGCGCCACGACCTGGGCGACCCCAAGCCTCTAGCTCGCCGTTGTGTAATCGAGCATCTTCAAGTGCGATCGAAAGTCCTAAGCCGGTTCCACCTCGAATTCTGGCACGTGAAGGATCTGCTCTCCAGAATCGATCAAATACTCTAGTAAGTGCGTTCTCATCTAAGCCAACTCCATAATCGCGAACACCAACTGCTACATCATGCTCACTAGATACTATTTGGACATCAATTTGTTGCTCTTCAGCATGATCGATCGCATTGGATAATAGGTTTCGCAAAATGCGCTCCACGCGACGAATATCAGCTTTAACCATGATTACTGGCTCTACCGTTTTAATATAAATCTGGGTTTTGCGCTTCTTTGCAACTAACCCCAAATCATCTGCGCACCGTTGAACTAGTTGAACCATGTCAAAGTCAACCGCCTCTAGAACGGCGACCTCAGCATCAAATCGTGAAACTTCAAGTAGATCTTCTAGCAATCTCTCAAAGCGATCTAATTGGGCAACTAAAAGCTCTGCGCTTCTGGAAACTATTGGATCAAATGAGTCTTTCGATGAGTGGATAACTTCGGAAGCCATGCGCAAGGTTGTTAATGGCGTTCGAAGCTCGTGGGAAACATCTGATACAAAACGTTGCTGAACTCGGGAAAGGTTTTCTAAACGTGCAATCTGTTTTTCAATTGACTCTGCCATTTCATTGAAGGCAAAGCCGAGGGTCGAGATCTCATCCTGTGATTCAACCTTCAATCGCTTTCTAAAGTCACCGGAAGTAAATTCAGTCGCAATCACTGCCGCTTCACGTACAGGTTTAACTACCTGTCGAACTACCAACCATGTAATCAACGCAATCAAAAGTAGTAGCACAAATCCTGTTAACAATAAGAGTCGGCTGATCAGATCAAGGGTTTTTTCCTGGTTTGCAAGGGAAAAAATAATGAACATCTCATACTGGCCGGCATTAGGAATCTGGACCTTTTGACCAATTGCCAAACCCCTTACTTGTGTTCCAGTCAGATAATTCATATTTGTGTACTGATACACCAAGTCAGGTTTTTTGCGAACTCTTTCACTTAATGATTGAGGGATTGATGATGGATCTAAAAGATTAGATGCAATCTCATAATTATTTTTTCGTGTATTGCCAGGACTTCGAATAAAAACTACTTCTCGTGCGTTTTCATTTGCAGTCAATGTGGTAGCTGAACTAATTACATCATCTACAACTTTTTGTACCTCGGAATCTTTCTCGCCTTGAGCCAGTAAAAATCGATACTCAGCTGTGAAGAGAGTTGAGCGAGCTTCAATGAGGGCTGAGTTGAGATTTACCTCTTTAATGCCCGCAGCCAACCGTGAATTAAGGGCTGATCCAGTAATTCCAGTGACAGCAAGTGAAAGAATTACAGTAGAGAAAATTACCTTGATGGCAAGGGATTTTTGGATTCGACCATAAATTCGGTTCATAATTAGGAACCGCCCAATACTCCAGCTTTATATCCAACTCCACGAACTGTCACCACGATTTCTGGGTGTTCAGCGTCATGCTCGATCTTTGAGCGCAATCGCTGGACATGAACATTTACAAGTCGTGTATCGGTTGAATGACGATAACCCCAAACTTCACTGAGCAAAGCATCACGGGTAAAGACTCGTCCTGGTTCCTTCGCCAATGCAACAAGTAGATCAAACTCGAGTCGAGTTAATGCGATCTGTTTACCACCGCGGGCAACTTGATGTGCTTGCACATCGATTGCCAAGTCACCAATCGTAAGTAGGCCTGAGACATCAGCATTTGTCCGGCGCAACCGGGTTCTAATTCGCGCAATTAATTCAGATGGATGACGAAATGGCTTAACCATATAGTCATCAGCACCTGCTTCTAAACCCTTAACAACATCTTGGGTGTCGCCTTTAGCAGAAAGCATGACGATGGGAACCATCGATTCTGCGCGGATCAACTTGCACACTTCAATTCCATCAAGGCCTGGCAACATAACATCCAACAAAACTAAATCTGGAGGATTGTTACGGAAAACATCCATCACCTCATCACCACGACTTACTAGATCTACATCGATGCCGGCACCGGTTAAAACGATGCCGAGCATCTCTGCAAGATCTTGGTCGTCATCGACGACCATAACTAAGGTCATTAGCTACCGTGCTCCCAAGAGTTCAGGTACATATCTTGTGCAGGCGTGAGAACGTCAATACGTCCACCCATGCTGATTAACTTGAGTGCAGCAACTTCCTTATCGATATATGAAGGGACGTCATGAACACCTGGCTTAAGGTTCTTTGCTTCCTTCACTAGGTATTCAGCCGTTAGCGCCTGATCTGAGAATGACATATCCATTACAGATGCTGGGTGACCTTCTGCTGCTCCTAGATTTACCAGGCGACCTTCAGCTAGAAGTAACAAACGGCGCCCATCTGACAAGACATACTCATCTGTCTGATGGCGCATCTTTGCATTCTTCTTCTTTGAGTTCTGCTCGAGCCATGCAACATCGATTTCGATATCGAAGTGACCTGAGTTAGCCATGATTGCGCCATCCTTCATCACTGCAAAGTGCTCATCACGCAATACATCACGGTTACCTGTAACGGTGATGAAAACATCACCAAGTTTTGCCGCATCAAGCATTGGCATTACTCGGAATCCCTGCATCATTGCATCAAGTGCCTTAGTTGGGTCAATCTCGGTGACGATTACATCAGCACCCATACCCTTGGCACGTTCTGCAACACCCTTACCGCAGTAACCAAATCCAGCAACAACAACGATGCGACCTGCAAGCAAGAAGTTAGTTGCACGGAAAACAGCATCAAGTGTCGATTGACCTGTTCCGTAACGGTTATCAAACATGTGCTTTGTGTCTGTGTCATTAACAGCGATCATTGGAAACTGAAGTGCTCCATCTTTTGCCATCTGGTTAAGGCGAATAACTCCAGTCGTAGTCTCTTCGCAACCACCCGTGATATTTGGAATGAGCTCTTTACGAGTTGTGTGCAATGTGTTAACAAGGTCGCAACCATCATCAAATACTTGATGTGGTTCGATATCTAAAGCTGCGTTGATGTGCTTGTAGTAGCCATCCCGATCAACAGCGTTACGAGCAAATACTGAAATGCCATACTCATGGACAAGAGCTGCTGCTGTGTCATCCTGTGTAGAAAGTGGATTTGAAGCACAAAGTGCGATCTCTGCTCCACCTGCTTTGAGCACGCGCATCAAGTTTGCGGTCTCCGTTGTGACGTGCATGCATGCTGAGATGCGCACACCTGCAAATGGTTGTGACTTTTCAAAACGCTCACGAATTTGAGCAAGCACAGGCATATTGCGCTCAGCCCATTCGATGCGCTTCCGACCCTCTGCTGCAAGTGATGCATCAGCAATGTCATGCTTTGGAAGAGTTGAAGTAACTGGAACGTTCACGAAAATCTCCTTAAATGGTAGTCAAAGTATTAATTGGATACCTAAGGCGTAGGGCTCTACTGTGCTAGGCGGCTATGGGAATAGGTTACTGCCCCAGTGTGAAAATTACGTATCGGAAAACGGGGATTAGCCGCGTATTACAGAGAGAACCGCATCACGTACAGACTCCATTTGAGCCTGATCTGATGCCTCAACGTTAAGCCGAAGTAGAGGCTCGGTATTTGAAGGACGAAGGTTAAACCACCAGGTATCCCCATTCACCGTCAGCCCATCTAGTTCATCGATCTCAACATTGCCAGATTCATAACTTTTGCGAACTCGATCAGTTGCTTGCGTAGTGTCACTCACCTTCGAGTTAATCTCACCGCTGGAGCTATATCTAATAAAGGGCGTTAGAAGTTCTGACATTGTCAGAGAACTTTCACCAAGTGCAGCGATTGCATGCAAAGCAGCAAGTGCGCCGCTATCTGCCATCCAAAACTCTTTAAAGTAGAAGTGACCGGAATGCTCGCCTCCAAAGATCGCACCACTTTCTGCCATCATCTTCTTTATATATGAATGTCCAACTCTGCTTCGTAACCCTGTTCCGCCATTCTCATCTATAACCTCTTGCACCGCCCGAGATGAGATTAAGTTGTAGATAATCTTTGAGCCAGGTCGCTTCTTTAACTCTCGCTGTGCAATCAATGCGGTCAACGCCGAAGGGTTTACCGCCTCACCTCGTTCATCAACGAGGAAGCAGCGATCGGCATCTCCATCAAAAGCTAAACCAAGATCGGCTTTATGATCAATCATCGCTTGTTTCAAATCCTTCAGAGTTGTTTCATCCAGAGGGTTTGCCTCGTGGTTTGGAAATGACCCATCTAACTCAAAGTACATCGGAATAACTTCACAATTGAGCCTTGCAAAAATAGCAGGGGCTGTATGGCCAGCCATTCCATTTCCGGCATCCACAACAATTTTGAGTGGGCGAATCTTTGTTACATCAACCAAAGTTAAAAGATGGTCAACATACTCTTCTAGCATGTTGCGTTCTTTTTCAACTCCGACGCTGCGCAAAGCAATTGGTGAGCCTTCACGTACAAAGTTTTCAATAGTTGCTAAGCCAGACTCTTTACCAATGGGGCGAGCTTTGCTCAAACACAACTTAATACCGTTGTACTGAGCTGGGTTATGGCTCGCGGTGAACATGGCCCCAGGTAACCCCAACTTTCCAGAAGCAAAGTACAACATATCTGTTGAGGCTAAACCGATCCGAATAACATCCATTCCTTGCGAGGTTGCACCCGCTGAAAAAGCTTCAGCCAATTCTGGAGATGATGGGCGCATATCTTCTCCGATAACAATTGTTCCGGGTTCACGTTCTATTTGTAAGAAGCGAGCAAAGGCCATGCCTGTAGCAAATGCGAATTCAACATCAATTTCTGTATCTACTAAACCTCTGATGTCATAGGCTTTAAAAATATTGGGGATTAGCTCCATAATTATTTATGACGGAACTGCTCGTAAGTGACCGCGGCGACCTAGTTGTTGTTGTGCAGATGTGGATTGGTTTGGTTTAACAGGGTCAATTTCTTGTGACGCAACTTCTCGGACAGCATCTGCTATCGCCATCAAATCATCTTCGCTAGGCCCTTGGGATGCACCATCCAACTCTTGCTTAATGACGCTCCAACCATGCGGAACCTTTAGTCGAGTTCCATGAACTACACAAAGATCATATGCATGTGGTTCAGAGTAAGTTGCAAGAGGCCCAACTACTGCAGTGGATTCTGAGTAGATATAGGTCAAGGTCATTGTTGCTTGAGATCGGCACCCAGCGCGGGAGCACCCACGACCACCTTGAATTCTCATGAGTAAAACATTAGTGGGCAGGCGTATGAAAAGTTGGGATTATCAAGGATTTAAAATACGAATATTTGAGTCTGGGATTTCTACTCGAGTAAGCACACTTCCAGAGGCGATTGGAAAGTAGCCATAGCCATTGACCGATGAGACTAATGCTCCTGCAAAAGTCTGGGCTCCTACCTTAGTAATTTTAATCGATCTAGCTGCATCAGGAACCTTCCACGTGACAATATCTCTGCCCTGAATTGCTTTTCGAATTACCTTTCCATTAACCAAGGTCAAATCTAAAGCTACATTTATCTCAACACCCACAAATGCGATTAATGGTGAAAGCCCTGTCAATGCGAGGGTGAACTCAGAGAGCTCAGGTGCCGGCGTGCTCCACGCAAAATCCCTTTTTCCGCCGGCAGCTACAGAGGATTCAACCGCTGCGACAATCGGTTCAGTTGAACTCAGCTTTATCCCAAATGCTGCTGAGGAAATTTTGGGTGAAAAGGAAATCTCGGTAACTACTCCTGCAGAGATACTTCGAGAATTGAGTCCGACGGGGACAAAAATGCCATCGGCTGACAGTAATTCGACTGTAACGCTGGCATCAACATCTCCTGGCGTCAAGACTCTTAAGACATGCCTTGTGGCAGCAGCAGAATCTGTTGCCTGACCTTGATTTGGAATTGCAGGAATTACAAGAGATCTACTTGGTGTGTTAATTGGATTGATAAGGTCTCCACCAAGTGCACGCAATCCCTTACCTTGTTCATCAATCATGAATGAGTTAATCCTGCCAGATCTGGGCACCACATTTACAGTTAACCTTTGATCACCTGGAGCTAATGAATCAACAGGCACCACTATGTAAGTTTTGGAGGCAACGGTCAATGACTTCGGTGGTTGTTTTCCATTCTCAGTAAATACCTGAACATCCACAATCGCCTCACTTAAACCACTGTTCACGATAATTAATCGTCCCTTCGTAGTTATGTCAGCACTTGCTCCAACAAACCACTGAGATGAAACGGGCCCAGTACATAAGACACCACCAGCCCAACTTCCGCTGCGACTCTGCCATGCAACTGGAGTAGAGCCCTGTGTGTCAAAGAGCAGAGAATCCTTGGCTACTGGAAGACGAAGTACTTTCACCATGTTGGTTGTCGTGCTTCTGTTCTGCAACCTTTGGAACTGTGTTTGCTTTGACGATAAGGAAATCTGTGAGGAAAGGCCCGACAATGTTGGTGGGCACACCACTGCAGGATAATTTTTAGAGTAACTCTTCTTAGCAATAGCAACATTTAAAGCTGAGGCTATCGTGATTGCAACACCAATAAAGGCGATAAATCGAAGAGGGCGGGAAAGACTCATGCCAACTCCTTTTCTGAAATATCACTTTTGCGGCGGCCCGCGGGAAGAGCCATTACCAACACAACCACAAAGAGAATTAACTGCAGAGAAAGCCAGCCGCGGCGAATGGTTCCATCATGGATCAATGAGATCTCACCGGGTTCGGTGACTGTAAATGTTGGCAAACCCTGTTCATTTTTGCTGCGATCTAATCGATATCCATTTTCAAGAATCTGCCAAGAACGGTTATAGGTCTCGGTCAAAATTAGAGTTCCAGCGGATGGAACATATGTGCGCGCTCCTACTTCACCTGCTTGTAACTCTTTTCGAGCTCCATCTGCTCCAACGAACATTAAGCGTGAAGCAGATGTATTTACCTTCCACACCACACCTAAGGAAGTGGCCGATGTACGAGAAAAGCCACCAAGCCCATCTATCGAGCGAATGATATCTTTTTTAAATGGTGCCTTAACAAAAAGATACTTAACTCCAAAATTACTTAAGGTCGCACTACTTGAGACGCCTGAGCCGTCAATAAGCCCACGAGCAGCTTCTGCAATTGCAGGGGTTTGTACAGGAGCAACATCTGGTTCGCCTAAGGAAATATCTTTGCCACGAGATAAGTAATACTGAATTTTCTTCTCATTCTTACTGCCAATTTCACGTAACACCAAAATCTTTGTATTTGTCTCTACACTCAAGAAAGCTGGCATTACAGTCTCACGATTTGCTTGGACAAGTGAATCTGCACCTTTTGTAGCGGTCCAGCCAATCGCAAGAACTGAATATGTAAAGGTTGCAAACAAGAGCAAGGCTGAAAGTATGTGCCGATAATGGATATGACTTAACACAAGAGTTTCTCTCAAGCGGTCAAGCAAAACCGTTCCTGATCCAACTGAAGCTAGTGTGACAAGCACAAGTACTTGCCCTGGCCAAACCTTTGATGAAGCCTCATTTCCATGGGTAGAGATTGAAAGAGCAGCAAGAATTACAGCTAAGACAAGTGCGCCAACTCCATATTCGGCGATTCGACGAGCATGTGTAGTTGAAAACAGAGAAATTATTAGGACCAAGAGAATTGGACTAATTAGCCATACTGGTAATGCATTTGCTCCGCCAGGATTACCCAACAGCGCCATGAATGGACCACCACCTGATATCAACAATCCAGGCTCAACAAGTAGTCGACTAGGGTTCATGATCGCTTCAAGTGAGTACGGGATATTCATCAAAAATGGGAGAAGGACCAAAGCTGCCCTCTTTTGAAGTCGCAGAGAGTAGCGACCCGAGTTGGCGTCAATAGCATGTTTTTCATAATCACTCAATGTTGATATCAAAGCTGCAACTAGCGCAATCACAAAGATCATCAATGAGAAACCGTACAAAAGTGCGAGTAAGAGTGAGACGCCAGCGATTTTTCGCCAGGAGAACAGCTCTATTTCTTCAATATCACGCAGCAATAGCGCTGCGTATGGCGCGAGAATCATGAACAGCACCGTTGCGATATGTCCTGTAGAAATAGCTGCGATCGCAACGGGAGAAAGCGCATAGAGAAAGGCTGCTGGGATTGAAATCCACGAGTTTCCGGTCAGGTGCTTTAGTAACTTTGAGGAGGTATACATCATCAAAATTGGGGCGGCCAGGAAAAAGGTGGTAATTAATAGCTGCACCTTTCCTAAGAAAAATACTGATGCTGTTGCAGTTATTGCAACCCAGGTAGGGGTTGCAGATGCTGATCCCATTCCAACTTGATGCCATGACTCAAAATAGGTGCGCCACAAGTCGGTAGCTCCCGAGGGCGATATTGGAAGGGCGCCACCAACGAGTGCTCCAAATCTATTGCGGGAGTTTAAGATTGAAATAAGTGCAATGAGGGTGAAGCCAATTACTTCAGGTCTTTTAAATACTCCTAACCATTGGCTCGTACTTGCCGGAGTTAAGAGATCCTCATCCTCATCAGAATCAAGAATTGAAGGTGAGGAATTTTGAGAGTCTCCGGCAAAGAGTTTGCCGCGGATTGCATCGATTGCACCCTCTGATGCAAGTCGCAACTGCGACCAGCGCGGTGGGATGTAAGAGGCGATTACTCGGGCTGATACAAAGCGCTGCTTTCTTCGAACTTTCCGTGCTGCGATAATTGATCCGGGTCTGGTGATTAAAACTCCAACAGCCAAGATTTCATCGGCGGCGTACCCAGGAAGTTTTGCGACTAAATAACCAATAGCACGCACAATTGCAGATCCCAGAATTTGAATTACCAGCCATGGCAATATCCACCATGAAGAGTTTGCTAACAGAACATAAGCAGCGTTACGTCGATCTAGCAACAAAGGTCTGTGTAGAAATGCACCAGCGACCTCAACCGATCTGCGTTCATTAGCTGCAGCTTGGGCATGGAAAGCAATCGCACCAGTTGCAACCATTACTGAATGGCCTGCAGCGCGGGCTCGCCATCCAAAGTCAACATCATCTCTAAACAGAGTTAGGTTGGGATCTAATCCCCCAAGCTCCTCAAAGACATCGCGACGAATCAACGCGCCTGCTGTACTGACAGCTAAAACATCATGGTTTCCATCATGTTGGCCCTGGTCGTACTCCAAGGGTTCAAGTCCGGTCCAGCGCGCACCATTACCCGCAATGCTTACACCAGCTTCGAGTAAGTGTGTTCGATCATGCCAACCCAATAACTTTGGGCCAACCATCACGACTTGTGGTCGATCATCAATTGCATCCAACAACTCTGCCAGCGCTGAGGGAGCTGGTGCGCAATCATCATGAATCAACCAGATCCATTCATGATCCGTTGGTGATGGTAATTTCTCAACAGCTAGAGATACAGCCTGGCCAAATCCAGTTTCGACATCTGCAGTAATAAATGGGATGCGTGCAGATCTTAAAAGTTTGGTTGAGGCATCCTGCGATCCTGTATCGACAGCGGTTATCAAATCAATCGGTCGAGTTTGTGAGGTCAGCGCTGCAACAACTTCGGGCAACCACACCGCTCCATTATGTGAAACGAGAACAGCGGTTACTCGATGCTTATCGACTGCGGCTTGGGAAGCCATAGGTATAACTCACTTTCTCGTTAGAGAAATGTGAACCTTACGCAGTACGACGCTTGAGGCGACGACGCTCTCGCTCTGACAGACCGCCCCAAATTCCGAAGCGCTCATCATGAGCTAATGCATATTCGAGACACTCTGCGCGAACATCGCATGAAAGACATACGCGCTTTGCTTCACGAGTTGAGCCACCTTTTTCTGGAAAGAAAGCTTCTGGATCGGTTTGCGCACACAGGGCGCGCTCCTGCCATGAAAGCTCCATATTTTCGCCAGATGCGAGTGTGATTGTTGGACCTGAAGTGGGGATTGGGGAGTTCTGGGCTGCGGGTTGAATCGGCATAACGTCGATGCTCCATTAGCTAGCTCTTGTCTCATCCCTCTTGGAAAAGACTTTCTTAAGAGTGAATTACACGCTTGTAACTCGCTCATGTCAAGCCCATGAAATGGGATTTATGCCTGAACTACTGAGGAATGGGAAAAATTTCGCCCTTTGTCACAAAGGATGAGGCTATTTTCGCCTTATTGTCGATAACAGCCCCTGATGCCACAAATGAGTTGATGATTTCTGCTTGGCCGCCGATTACCGCTCCCGCTTCAATGATGGAGCCATCGATATGAGCCCCCGCACCTACGGTTGTGCCTGCTCCAACGCAACTGCCGCCAGAGATCTGGGCTGTTGGTTCGATAGTTGCACCAGGCATAATCTTTCCAGGTCCACTGCGCAGAACGATGTCTGTCGATGCCTTCAATAAAGCTTTTGGCGTTCCGATATCTAACCAATATGAGTTTTCTAGGTATCCATAAATCTTTGCACCGCTGCTTACCAAATTCGGAAAGGTTTCGCGTTCAACAGAAACAACCGTGTCCCATGGAATTGATGTGATAACACGTGGGTTAAAAACATAGCACCCTGCATTAATCTGATTAGTTACAGGGTCATCCATCTTCTCTAAAAAGGCTGTAACTCTTCCTTGGGCATCCGTTGGCACACAACCAAAAGCTCGCGCATCATCTACTTGAGTTAAATGCAATGTGACATCAGCATCATGTGCTTCATGTTGGCGGATTTGTTCGGTTAGGTCATGTGAACTCAGGACATCACCGTTGAGAATTACTACCGACTCTTTGGTATCAAGCAACTGGGCTGCATTTCTAATCGCACCACCTGTTCCAAGTGGCTCCTTTTCAACAGCGTATTTAATACTCATCCCCCACTGCGAACCATCGCCAAAGTAAGGAGTAAAAACATCTGAAAGATATGAGGTAGCTAAAACAATCTGCGTGATACCGGCTTTTTTCGCCATCAATAATTGATGTTCAGTCACAGGTATTCCTGCAACTGTCAGCATAGGCTTTGGAGTATTTCGGGTTAAAGGCATTAAACGGGTACCAAAGCCCCCTACAAGTAAGATTGCTACAGCCACTTTCAAGCCTTCAAACGTGCAACTGCAGCTGCAATGTGGGTGTCAGAGGCTGTCATTGCGATACGAATATGGTTCTTACCCTTTTGGCCATAAAAACTTCCGGGTGTTGCCAATATTCCACGTTCTGCAAGCCATGCAACGCTTGTCCAAGCATCCTCATTTCTCGTGCACCACAGATATAGACCTGAATCACTGAACTCAACTGTAAAACCTGCTTCAACAAGTGCTGGGCGCATGGCATCTTTACGTGCGTTATAGCGCGCGCGTTGTTCTGCAACATGAAGATCATCCCCAAGAGCAACGGTCATCGCCTTTTGGACCGGAAGTGGCACCATCATTCCTCCATGCTTTCTGATTTCACGGATTTGCGAAATCAGCGCACTGTCTCCAACCACAAATGCTGCGCGATACCCAGCCATAGATGAACGCTTTGATAGCGAGTGAACCGCAAGGATATTTGTGTTATCTCCACCTGTTTGAGATAGAACCGAGACAGAGTGTGCGGTGTGATCAAATTCAAGATAGCACTCATCGGAGATTAAAACTGAGGTGTTTTTCCGTGACCAATTGATACAGGCTTTAATCTCATCCACGCTATGAACTCGACCAGTTGGATTTGATGGAGAGTTTAACCAGGCTAAATCCGCCTTTGGCCATGTGTTTGCATCGATTTCAACCGGAACAGAGTCTGCACCGGCGAGAACCGCACCAACGTGATATGTCGGATATGCGATTTCAGGAATCAATACTGTGGTTGATTCAAGAAATGTCGGAAGCCAGGCAACTAACTCCTTTGATCCAATAACAGGTAGGACATCAAAATCTCCCGATGCTCCTAACCGTTCAATCGCCCATTTTTCAATCACTGCACGAAGTTCAGGTGTTCCAGCTGTGACTGGATAACTTGGAGAGTTAGATGCATCACGAAAAGCTTGCTGAATAAATTCAGGGGTTGGATCTACAGGTGTTCCTTGAGACAGATCGATAATCCCTTGTGGGTGGGATCGAGCCTTTTGGCCATATGGCGCTAACGCATCCCATGGAAAATCTGGGAGCTGGGCACGCAATGGTTACTCGCTCTTTGGTGGTCGCGCTTTGATTGAAGCGTGATCTGTTCCAGTTGGGCCAACCTTGCTCGCTCCACCTGGAGAACCTATTTCAATGAAAAACTCGGTATTGACCTTGCCAAACTCTTTCCACTGACCAGGAACATCATCCTCGTAATAAATAGCCTCTACTGGGCAGACCGGCTCACATGCACCGCAATCCACACACTCATCTGGCTGTATGTACAGCATTCGATCGCCTTCGTAAATGCAATCCACCGGACATTCTTCGATGCAGGACTTATCTTTAACATCGACGCATGGGTCTGCGATCACATAGGTCATGAACAGCCTCCAAAGTGTTGGGCAAGGTTTCTAGGCGGATTCTAATAGTAACTCTGGCTACTGCGCGATATTTACCGCTAGTCGATAGTTAATGATGGGTTTATCGTTATCTCATGCCCACAGAGCTCGAATCGCAATTCACTGAACTCATCGGCTTACGAGTCTCCATCAGGCTTCATGATCCTGAAGGTGGTTTTCGTGACATCCTGGGACATCTACTTACCCCATACTCGTTGCGCAATAAGCGTGGCGAGATAATTGAATTCTCTCATAGTGAGATTTTTGTCTGGAAGCGGGTGATTGAAAAGGTATGAAGTTATACGACACTCAATCCCGTCAACTCAAGGAAATTGATGTTTCTCAAGAGCAGATAAGGATGTACTGCTGTGGGCCAACTGTCTATCGCGATGCCCATGTTGGCAACCTTCGAACCTTTTTGCTATCGGATTTAATCGCTCGAGTTGTTCGTCTCAATGGCTCCCAACCTTACTTAATCCAAAACATAACCGATGTAGGACACATGTCGGAGGATTTGATTAATGATGACAAGATGTTGAGCCAGGCCAAGTTAGAAAAGGTAGATCCCTTTGAAATTGCGCGAAAGTATGAGGCTGGCTTTCATCTTGATCTAGCGGCTTTAAACATTCAGCCAGCTGAGGCATATCCCCGGGCGAGTGAATGTATCGAAATGATGCTCGACCTGATTAAAAAATTGGTTGATACAGATTTTGCATACCTTGGCTCTGATGGAACTGTTTATTTCAACGCCCAAAAATTTGCAAGTTACGGTGCCATTAGTGGAAACAAGCTCGACTCTTTAAAACCAGGTCATCGATACGAGTTCTCTGAAGAAGGTGCGAAAAGGTTTCATGCCGATTGGGCGCTTTGGAAAGCTGCAGGTGATCGCACCGAGATGGTGTGGGATTCACCGTGGGGCATGGGGTTTCCAGGATGGCACATCGAATGCTCTGCAATGTCACTAGAACTTCTCAATGGCCACGTTGATATTCATGTAGGTGGAATTGATCTTCGCTTCCCTCATCACGAAAATGAACGAGCCCAATCCAATGCCCTCATCAATGAGGAGGCTGTGGATCTGTGGGTTCATGGTGAGCACCTTCTTTTTGAGGGCAGGAAGATGTCTAAGAGCTCTGGCAATGTAGTTCTACTTAACGATGTGATCAAAGCTGGGATAGATCCTTTGGCGATTCGTCTTTGTTTTCTTGAAAACAAGTACCGATCTCAAATGGATCTGACCTGGAACTCTATTGAAGCAGCACATGAAACTCTCAAACGTTGGCGATTAAAAATGGCTCAGTGGAGCACCGATTCTTCAATCACTGTAGATGCTGAAGTTAGGGAAGCCTTCAATACCGATCTAGACACTTCACGAGCAATTTTGCGTTTACGAGAGATTGAAAAAGATGACACTGTAAACAAAGCATCTGTGTTTCGATATGCAGATCAAGTGCTGGGACTTGACCTTGACCGTCCTATTGAAGCAAGAGTCTTAACCGACCAGATGAAGGCGCTATTGGATGAACGAGCTCTCGCACGTAATGAAAAGCGTTGGGAAGATAGTGATCAACTTCGTCTTCAATTAGAAAATCTAGGTTTAGAGATTAAAGATACTCCCGAAGGTCAGGTCTGGAGTTAAAGCGGGGTAACAATCCCAATGATCAGGGCAATAAAGCCAAAGTTAATCAGTGAAACTCCTAGCGTGTCTCCTTGCACCAAATACTCCTCATTAACCCCTGGAAAACCCGCTCGCAGAACAACCATTGCCCATGCGATTGATGCGAAGATTTTGTAGGCTCGCTTGCCCCACAATCTTCCAGTTGCCCAAATGCCAACTCCTGTTGCAAGAAGGGAGAGAATTAGTCCAACAGGTGGGTAAAAGCTATACACAAAGATTGAGCTCGCACCTAGCGCTGCACCCAATAAAAGTGAGTAGACGCCCCTCATTGCAGAGATATTCCAGAGGTCAAATCGGTTTCGCGTCCATGAGAATCAAAGGGTTCGCACTTTGTTCCTTTAACCAATGTGTAGTACTCATCGCCCCAAATCTGTAAACCTAAATTATTAGAAAGTGCAAAGAAGGGACCATCAAGTGAAATTTGAGTCTCATGAGCCTTCATGGCCTGCATCTTTGCATCAACATACGCACCACCATCAATCAGGGTGGTGACAAACTCATCATCTTTTGCAAATGGCAGATCTTCAACACTTTCTGCACCAAAGAAATCTGAGCCGATCTCCTTCATCTTTGCAATTCCATCAGCTAGTACAGATTTTGGCATTGTGTTCCAGTAGATTTTTTGAATCTGCCATGTAGATAACTCTACGGCCCTCATTGCGACGCGATGGGCCTGAATATGATCAGGGTGGCCATAGCCACCAATTTCATCATAGGTAATTAATATGTGAGGTTTAACCTCCTCGATAACTTCAACCAAGATGTGAGCAGCAACATCAACATCAGTTTGCCAAAAAACATCGGGACGATTGTTTTGTTCCGTACCCATCATTCCACTATCCCGAAACTTAACAGTGGGAGCTCCCAAAAATCTATGATCTGAAACTCCAAGCGCCTTCATTGCACCTGCAAGTTCAATCTCGCGATGAGTTCCGAGTTGATCCTGTTCGCTACTGGATAGATGAGAAAGAGCTGGAACCAAGACTTCTCCTTCTTCTCCACGAGTACAGGTCACGAGCGTCACATGAGCCCCACGATCTGCATATAAAGCCATTGTTGCCCCATTATTGATGGTTTCATCATCAGGATGTGCATGCACGAGCAGGATACGGAATCCTTCATAGGAGCGGTTCATGATTGGTAATTCTGCCGTACGATTAGACCAATGAGTAACGTAGACACAACTAACAAGGCTCGCCTGCCTCGCGACGAGCGACGAGCATTGTTGCTATCTGCCGCTCTTGAAGTATTTACCGCCGCTGGATATCACTCAGCTGCGATGGATGAGATTGCAGATCGGGCAAATGTTTCAAAACCTGTTTTGTATCAGCACTTTCCATCAAAGTTAGAGTTGTACCTGGCGGTCTTAGATTTACACATTGATTCATTAGTTTTTGAGATTCAGAAGGCGATTGCTTCTACTCCTGACAATAAAGATCGAGTGCATGCAACGGTTGATGCATACTTTGCATTTATTGAAAGGGAGGGCGAGGCTTTCAGATTGCTTTTTGAGAGTGATATGAGCGTCGAGCCACAGGTTCATGAGCGCTTAAGTAGAATGACGTATGACTGTGCAGCTGCTGCAAGTGCGGTAATTGCAATAGATACTGGCCTATCAAAAGAGGCATCGATGCTTTTGGGTGTTGGAATGATTGGTTATGCACAAGTAACTGCTCGTCACTGGCTCGAACGAGATAGTAAGTTGAGCCGACAGGAAGCTGTGACATTAGTTTACAACCTCATGTGGCGAGGCATTTCAGGTTTTCCACGCAGTTAAAATCGTTAGGATTAGTTAATCATGTCACCAACATTTGCAGAGTTACCCCTGCGCAGCCAAACTATTGAGGCGCTTCATGCTCATGGTTTTATAGCACCATTTGCAATTCAGGAGATGGTTTTGCCCATAGCACTGGCAGATGGTGATGTGATCGGTCAAGCCAAGACCGGAACTGGAAAGACCCTTGCATTTGGTATCCCAGTCATCGAGCGTGTAATCGCACCCAACGATGTTGAGTGGGCAGATTTTGCCAACAAAGGTTTGCCTCAGGTATTAATCGTTGTTCCAACTCGCGAGCTATGCACACAAGTAACCCGAGATATTGAAGAGCTTGCATCAAACCGTGGAATTCGCACCGTTGCTGTTTATGGTGGCCGCGCCTTCGAGCCACAAATTGAAGCGCTGCAATCCGGTGTAGAGATTGTTGTCGGTACTCCTGGGCGTTTATTGGATCTCTCACGTCAAGGCCAGCTCAAGTTAAAAGAGGTGTCTCGCTTAGTTCTCGATGAAGCAGATGAGATGCTAGATCTTGGCTTCTTGCCTGATGTAGAAAAAATCCTATCTAGCACTCCAAATCGTGCTCAAACTATGTTGTTTTCCGCGACTATGCCTGGAGACATTATCGCTCTTGCACGTCGCTTCATGAATCAACCTCTTCATATTCGCACTCAAGATAGCGAGGATGAAGGCGCTGTTGTTACCCGAATCAAGCAACATGTTTTGCGCGCACATGCCCTCGATAAAATCGAGATGCTGGCACGAATCTTGCAGGCCGATGGCCGTGGACCAACAATGGTTTTCTGTCGCACTAAGAGAACTGCACAAAAGACAGCTGAAGATTTAATGGAGCGAGGCTTTAGGGCAGCGCCCATCCATGGTGATCTTGGGCAGAGTGCTCGCGAGAAAGCGCTGGGAGATTTTAAAGCTGGAAAGTCAGATGTACTTGTTGCAACAGATGTTGCTGCGCGTGGAATCGATATTGATGGAATCACTCACGTTATCAATTACCAGTGTCCAGAGGATGAAAAGACATATGTGCACCGAATTGGCCGCACGGCGCGTGCCGGTGCACATGGAATTGCAGTGACCTTTGTTGATTGGGATGAACTCGCACGCTGGAAAATGATCAATCAAACCCTTGAACTGGGATTAGCAGAGCCTGAAGAGACTTACTCATCCTCAGAACATCTCTATGAAATGCTTAACATACCTGCTGGTTCTACAGGCCGAATGGTTAAAGCTAAGCCGGTTGCCAAGGTTGAAAAGAAGGAGGCCCGACCTGTTCGGGCTAAGCAAGAAGAAAGTAAGCCACGTGTGGAACGAACCCGCACACGTACCAAAAAGTTTAAAGAGAGCTAAGCGGCAACAAAGATCCGGATCGCATCTACCAGCATTTGCACCGCGATTGCTGCCAGCAACAAACCTGCGATACGGGCGATCAGCGTTACTCCAGTTTCCTTGATTACCTTAAGGATAGTTGTAGAGGCCATCAGCACTAATGCGATCGCCACATGAACGGCAATTACCGCAATAATTAGGGCGATTCCCATTTCGCGTGAATCAATCTGTTGAACAAAAATCATTGTTGCGACAATTGCACCAGGGCCAGCCAAGAGCGGTGTACCTAGGGGTACTAAAGCGACATTTGTATTGTTGCCTTCGCTGAGAGATTTAGTGTTTCCAGTCAGAAGCTCTAGCGCCACAAGCAAAAGCAGTAACGCACCCGCTGCTTGAAGAGCTTCTAATGAGATATTGAGGTACTCGAGGATTGCTCTTCCAAAGAGTGCGAAGATAGAGATAACTAAGAATGAGACCGCGGCTGCCTGCATCGCCAAGATTCTGCGAATACGTTGGGTCTTGTCTGCAACTAATCCCAAGAAGATTGGTGCCGCACCTGGCGGATCCATGATTACAAATAAGGTCACAAATGATTGAATGGCAAAGGTAACTGCACCTACATCCTTCACGCTGAAACCACCCTTCGAGCATTTGCTAGTGACTCTAACTTCTCCCATTGTTCCCTATGGGTATGGTTTTCTGCTAATGAATTAAGTTTTCCAGTGCCGTGATAATCACTGCTACCTGTGATTGCAAGATTCAAATCTTTTGCAATGCCCCGCAACAACTCTCTTTCATCAGAGTTTTGATCTCGATGGTCAACTTCGATGCCATCCAGACCTGCTTGAAGTAAATCAGTGAAGCTTTCAGAGCTCAAGATTTCACCTCTGAGCGAGGCAAATGGGTGGGCTATAACCGCTACCCCTCCAGCACGCTTTATAAGTGAGATTGCTTCGACTGGGGTCGGTGCTGCATGAGAGACATAAAATCTTGACTCATTATGCAAAAGATCAATAAAAGCCTCATCGCGGGATCTAACAATCTTTTTTGCCACTAAAGCATCTGCTAAATGCGGTCTTCCCATAGTCGCACCGCTTGGCATGGCGTTGTGCACATCCTCAATTGAGATATCCATGCCTTCGGCACGCATCTTTTCAATCATTTTACGCATTCGAGGAAGTCGGCCATCTCGGGTTTCTTCGAGAACTTGTTGCATCTCAAGATGGTTGGGATCAAACAAAAGACCCAACATATGCACACTAATTCCATCTGATGTCAGACATGAAATTTCAGAGCCCAGTACTAACTTAAGAGATCCACGTAGAGATTCGGTGGCCTCCTGCCAACCCGATGTGGTGTCATGATCGGTTATCCCAAGTATCTCTAGACCTTGCACAATCGCTTTATTGACAAGCTCTCTTGGAGAATCTGTTCCATCGCTGCAACTTGTGTGGGTATGAAGATCAATCACGCTTTGGCTCCCTTGTTCGGGTAACAACGAGAATACAACCCATAAGGATTAAAACAATACCTGGAATAATTCCCAGAGGTGGTCTTTGGTCTAACCACCATGCGGCAAGAACAGCGCTTACTGGAACCTCAAAAAATACAATCAAAGAGACTATCGCTGGAGATACTCGCTTAAGAGCAGAGTTAAACATCGTGTGGCCCAACATCTGAGCCCCCAGAATTAATCCAATGAGGATTAACCACTCATTACGACTGAATATGAAGATTTCATTTCCAAGTAGTAGAGCCATAGGAAATGCAGTTAGGGAACAGGTGAAGTACGCGATAGTTGTGTAGGTGCTCGTCTCTAAGCTCCGTTGTGCTCTAGAGCCAGCCATCATGTAAGCCGCAGCTAGTGCGGCAGAAATTATCGCCGCAATATCTCCAACAAATGATCGAAATGAGATAGTTAGATCAACGCCAGAAACCATTATTACTCCGACAAAGCTAACAATCATTCCTAGCCATGCAGTTGAAGGAATATGTCCCCCACTAAACTTGACAAACAGGGCAGCAAAAATAGGTTGCAGTGCAACAAGAGCTGTTCCCGCAGCGACGGTGGTCATTCTCATCGCTAGGAAAAATCCTATGAAGTGAAGGGCCAGGAGAACACCTGCAATGACAGCCCATTTCACACCAATACGATCACGTGAATGACGAAGAGCAAATGGAAGGGTTAAAAGTGCGCCCCCCAGATTTCGCCAAAAAATCAAGGTAAGTACAGGCATCGCACTCATTGCAATTAATGGCCCTGATGTTCCAATTCCGATGATTCCAACACCTAATCGAATGAGATCTGGCTTTGCAGGCATCGCCGTATGTTCATTAATACGTTCACCTGAATTCATAAGAGAAAGGTACCCTTAACTCGTGAGCAGTAATCTCCTCAAACGAGTATTTCTCGCCCGTCTTGCTGGGACCGTGGTCTTTGACCCAAATAGTGAACCTGTCGGAAAGGTGCGAGATGCTGTTGCGACCCTACGATCTAACAATCAACAACCACGGATCCTTGGGTTAGTGGTCGAAGTTCCATTGCGTCGACGAATCTTTGTTCCCATCACTCGAGTCACATCGATTCAAAATGGAGCGCTCGTAATAACAGGTCTACTAAATATGCGTCGATTTGAAACCCGTCCTGGTGAGATTTTGGTTCTAGGTGAAATGCTGGACCGCTCTATTACTTTAATAGAAAGCTCTGAAGAGGTGGTTGTCGAAGATATCGGTATGGAGCAAACTCGAAATGGTGATTGGTTAATTTCCAAGGTTCACATCATGCGCAAGGGCCGTGGTTTGCGTCGCAAGGGAGCAACATCAACTGTTGCTTGGGAAGAAGTTATCGGGTTTGCCAATACTGAACAACATCAAGGGGTAGCTAATCTCCTTTCAACATTTGCAAACTTGCGAGCTGCAGATCTTGCTGCAGTACTTCAGGATCTGGCACCAAAGCGTCGTAAAGAGGTAGCTAATGCACTTGATGATGAGCGATTAGCAGATGTTCTCGAGGAGATGGATGAACACAATCGTGTCTCACTTTTGGCTGAGCTTGAAGGAGAACGAGCTGCAGATGTTCTAGGTGAGATGGATCCAGATGATGCCGCTGATTTGTTGCGCGAGGTTGGAGAAGAACGTGCAAACGCTCTCTTGGAGCTAATGGAGCCAGAGTATGCAGAAGATGTCTTACGTCTGATGACATATGAGGATTATTCAGCCGGTGGAATGATGACAACTGAGCCAATCATTCTCACCGCAGACTCCACAGTTGCTGATGCCCTTGCAGCGGTCCGTCAAAAGCAGATATCGCCTGCACTTGCCTCACAGATTTATATCTGTCGCCAACCAGTTGAAACACCTACGGGGCGATTTATCGGAGTTGTGCATTATCAACGATTGCTACGTGAGCCGCCTTCAACACTGCTTGGTTCTATTGTTGATACCGATACAAAGGGAGCAAATCCGGATGCGACCTTGCATGAGGTTTCCTCACATTTAGCAAGCTATAACATGCTCTCTTTGCCGGTTGTTGATGCCAATGAGCGTCTTCTAGGAGCAGTAACGGTAGATGATGTGCTCGATCACTTATTGCCTGAAAATTGGCGTCATGATCACCGTGAAAAGTCACCAGTTTCATTTGAACCAGAAAGTATTTAAGGAGGTCGACAGATGGCACGCAACCATGGATTAGATACACCACGTGAAACTCGTCGTTCACTACGCCCTAATTATGATCCTGAAACCTTTGGTCGTCTCTCTGAACGATTTGCACGGTTCCTAGGAACCGCTCGATTCCTGGTGTATCTAACAATTTTCATCTCTTTTTGGATAATTTGGAACTTTGTAGCTCCGGTAACTGTGCGTTTTGATGATTACCCATTCATATTTCTAACATTGATTCTTTCAATGCAGGCATCCTACGCAGCACCTTTAATTCTTCTTGCACAAAATCGGCAAGCAGATCGTGATCGAATCCAGCTAAGTGAGGATCGTGCGCAAAATGAACGCTCTATGGCTGATACTGAGTACTTGACCCGTGAGCTTGCAGCACTTCGCAACTCACTCAGTGAAGTTGCAACACGTGACTTTCTGCGGAGCGAGTTAGCAGATCTTGTTGAAGATTTAGCTAAAGAGTTAGGTCGAAACTCCCAAGCGGACTCCGACTAAAGACTTACTGCGCTTCATAAGTTTTTCTGCGATCTCAGAGATTGCAAATGCAGCGGGTGAGGTTGGATCGGCATCGACTATGGGAGCACCCTCATCACCACCAGTTCGTAACGCTGGACTAAATGGAATCTTTCCAAGCAGTGGAACATCGCTGCCTACGAGTTGAGACAATCGGCGAGAGGTTTCATCTCCCCCTCCCTCACCAAACAGTGAGATTGTTTCACTACAAGTGGGACATGGAAAGGCAGACATATTTTCAATAACCCCAATGACATGTTGATGAATTTGGTGAGCGATCCGACCAGCACGCTCTGCAACTTCAGCTGCTGCAATCTGCGGTGTTGTAACAACTACGATCTCTGAAGTTGGAATTAATTGACCTAAAGAGATTGCAAGATCTCCAGTTCCTGGTGGTAGATCGATAAGAAGAACATCGAGATCCCCCCAATACGCATCGGACAACAGTTGTTCTAAGACTCTGTGAAGAAGTGGGCCTCTGTATGCCACTGGATCTGATCTTTCAGGCTTAAACATCTCCATCGATACCGTTTTAACACCAAATGACTCGAGCGGGATAAACATCTGGTCGATCGCTGTTGGTCGCTGACCCATCAAACCCATCAGGCGTGGGATTGAATGACCATAGACATCTGCATCAAGAATTCCGACACTCAAACCATTTTTAGCAATGGCAACGGCAAGATTTGCTGTTACGGATGACTTTCCAACGCCGCCCTTTCCGGATGCGATTCCGATGACTCGGGTTAGTGAATCAGGCTGTGCAAATGGGATGAACTTTTCACGTCCACCTCTCACAACCTTTTTTACAAAGTTACGCTGCTCCTCATTCATTACGCCAAAGTTCAGATCCACATTGGATACGCCTTCAACATTTGCAACAGCGGTTGTTATGTCGGTACGCAAGCGATCCTGCATTGGACATGCAGCGATAGTAAGTAAAACCTTTAAAGTAATTGAGCCATTGTTTTCAGAGAGATCCTCGATCATTCCCAGCTCGGTTATAGGATGACGTAATTCAGGATCATTTACCTGAGAAAGCGCATGTGTTACTTGATCAAGAAGGCTCATAGTAAATCTGGGTCAATCATCGCAGCAGGCTTCTTCACCTTTGGCTTTGGAGTTTCCTCATCCATAAGATCTGCGATCTGCTTTTTTACAAAGGTCCTTGGGTTCAAATCCTTAGGTTGTAAATCCTCAAACCCTGGTCCTAGATTTTCGCGAAGTTCAGCGGTGGCCTTTGTCGCTAATCCGCGAGCCTTCTTGACCCATTGCGCAGCCTCGACAGCAATCTTTGGTAAACGTTCTGGGCCAACCAAGATCATCCCTAAAATCGCGAGACCAAGAATCTCACCTGCACCGATGTCGAAGAACATATCCTCAGCCTACGCCAATTACTACTTGGCCGCGATCAGAGTCAGAGAAACGGTTTTTTCCTTACCATCTCGGACATATGTCAGTCGGATAACATCTCCTACATTCTTTGATCGCACCGTGACAATTAACTCTTCTGGGCCATTAATTGGCTTTCCATCCAAGGCGATTACAAGATCTCCTGAACGCAATCCCGCTTTCTCTGCTGGGCTTCCAGGCAAGATTCCTCGAGCAGATGTTGCAACTTTTGCTCCTTCGCCTAGGAAATTCATGTCGAGAGATATTCCAATAACTGGGTATGTGGCTACACCATTTTTGATCAATTGATCGGCGGTCTTGCGTGCCTGATTAATTGGGATTGCAAAACCAAGTCCAATCGAGCCTGTGCGAGGATTAGATCCCAGTGATGCAATTGCAGAGTTCACTCCGATCACAGCTCCTGTTGAATCAACAAGAGGGCCCCCCGAATTTCCGGGATTAATTGCGGCATCTGTTTGTAATGCATTGATGAAGGAACTTTCATTAGCTGAATCCCCCGCGGTAACAGGGCGATTCTTTGCACTAATAATTCCTGTTGTAACAGTTCCTGATAATCCTAAAGGAGAACCAATAGCAATAACTGCATCTCCTACCGCAACTTGATCGCTGTCTCCAAATTGCAACGCCTTTAAACCTGATGCAGCAATCTTCAAAACCGCTAAGTCATACGAAGCATCTCGTCCAATTACCTTTGCAGTGAACTTGCGACCATCATTGAGCATTACCTCAATTCTTCCACCCGATTGTGCGGCGGAGCTGATCACATGATTGTTGGTCAAAATATATCCATCACTGTCAATGAAAAATCCAGAGCCTGTTCCGGCTCCCGTTAATGAACGGGTTTGAATAGAAACCACAGATGGTAAAACTCTTTGAGCCGTTCCTGCTACAGAATCAGGTGCTCGCTCGATTGTGCTCGTTGACGAGACAAGATTGACTCGATTAAAGAGAGAGGCTCCGGATGCATTAACTCCCAAGATTCCACCTACCGCACCGGCCAAGAGTGCAATTAATGCAAGGGTTCCCTTGGAACTTTTTGCAGTTGCGTTCGCCTGCCACCAAGGTGCGGGAACGGGTGGGCTTTTCTTCCGTGGAAAGATCATGGTCCTAGTTTGCTATAACTTCGTTGCGATCAGTAATCCATCACCGACTGGGATCAAGGAACTCACCCAATGATCTGTGTCATTCTTGATGATCTTCCCAGCCTCCCGAAGGGCAACGGTGCGTGGATCACGTTGAGCGGCATCGCACACCTTGCCACCACCGTAATAGTTGTCGATGACCAGGGCTCCTCCACTTCGCAAAATACGTTGAGCCTCATTAATTACATAACCCAAATCTTCAGGGTTGTGACGCAGTACTACCAAGTCATAAGCCTGATCTGTCAGCTTTGAAATTACATCTAATACAGAGTTAGTGATCAAGCGGTATCTACTTTGAGCGATATCTGCATCAGAGAAGGCAACCTTTGCGATCTGAGAATGCTCCATTTCATCATCGATAGAGGTCAAGGTTCCGTTAGGCAACATCCCGTCAAATAACCACAAGCTTCCAACACCTGATCCAGTTCCAACTTCAACAACGGATTGGGCCTTTAAGGTTGATGCAAGAAACTTGAGAAAGGCTCCTGCACCAGGAGTTGTATCGACTGCTCCTAGCTCCACTCCTCGTGCACGTGCTTGAGACTTAAAGTGATCTTCTGTAATAAAGTTTTCAGCAAATGTATGTGGATCTACTCTCATGATAACGAGGTGATCCATTCTGTAAGTAGGCGTACTCCAAACCCTGTTCCACCCTTTGAGTTCTCGCCCGCATCAACATCGCTACGTGCCGTACCAGCAATATCAAGGTGAACCCAGTGTCGATTTGCGGTGAAGTTTTCTAAGAACAAGGCTGCAGTGACTGAACCAGCTGAGTACTTTCCTTTATCAGCGGTGTGATTAAAATCGGCAATATCACTTCGCAATGCATCCTTATAATCATCGATTAAAGGCATATGCCATACGCGATCACCTGTTACATCGCCCGCTTTTGAGAGTTGAGCGGCCAAAGCGTTGTCACGGGTGTACATCGCTGCAAACTGACGACCTAATCCGAGGGATGCTGCACCTGTAAGTGTTGCAATATCAATCAGATAATCTGGATCTAAATGTGCATCTGCATAGGCCAAACCATCGGCAAGAACTAAGCGGCCCTCGGCATCGGTGTTAATTACCTCAACCGTTGTTCCGCCATAATGTGTAATGACATCACTTGGACGTTGAGCGGTGGCGGAAATAGCGTTTTCAGCCATCATCATTAAGGCGGTTACGCGCACATTTGGCTGAAGCTCCTCAAGTGCGGTCAATGTCCCAAGAATTGCTGCAGCGCCGGCCATGTCACTCTTCATCGCCATCATGGTGTCGTATGGACGCTTCAGCGAAACACCACCTGTATCAAAGGTAATTCCCTTACCTACTAAAACAATATGTGGCAAAGCCTTAACTGATTTTTTCTTGGATTTAGGCTGATAAGAAACTTCGATCATGCGTGGGCCAGGCTTTGGCGATGAACCGCCAACCGCTCGCAAACCACCAAACTCTTTGAGTGCTGAGCCGGCAAAGATTTTAACTGTCAGTCCAGTGCCCTTTGCAAACTCCTCCGCCTGCTTACCCATCCAGGCAGGTGTCTTAATATTTGCAGGGGTGTGAACTAAATCCCGCGTACGACAGATCGCCTTAGCAATTATTGCAGCCTCCTTGATTAGCTGCGCATCTTTGCTAGCAACAAAAAATGTTGGTACTTCTTTCTTATTATCGGTCTTTAAATTCCAAATCCATGCTCCCAGTGCGATAGAGATTGCGTATGACTTGACCTCTGAAAGAACACAGGATGAAAATACTGTTGTTGCTTTCCCGCGAACCTTGCGACCAACCGCCGCTCCTGCGGCTCGCGCCGCCGACCCACTTTGATCTCCAAGACCAACTAGAAATAATCGATCGGTTTGGGATCCTTCAGCGCTAACAGGTATCTCAAAGAGTTCACCAGCCTTTCCTGTTGCAGAGAAAAAGGTTAACTCATCACTTAAATTAAGGCCGAAAAACTTTTCAACCTCCGTGGCTAAGGGGGTTAAAAAATCAAATTCACCTTCTAGATTTTTAACAAACCCTAAAGCGATTGATTGCGCGCTAACCGCCTTTGAAATCTCAAGGGGCGCATATTGTGGCAGTGCTGACATGATTGGTAAGGCTAGTGCCTACACAGAAAATTTACTTCTTAACGAGAGCTACGGCGGTGTGAAGAGCTGCGCTCAAGTTGTTCGCCTCTTCGGCGTTCATTTCGACAACTAGGCGGCCGCCACCTTCAAGAGGAATTCGCATAACCAGCGAACGAGCCTCCTTTGTGACCTCCATTGGACCATCACCAGTGCGGGGTTTCATGGCTGCCATATGGGGACTCCTCTAAATCGTTGGTACAACTAGGTGTGAAGCAAGGGGGTAAGTATCTCGCACAATGAGCATTAGTGCGAAATCGAGATCAGCCTTAGATCCCCAAAATCGCGCTCAATCGAGACCTGCCCTGACGGATAATCGCATCTACCGACCGCTCAGGCACCCCAAGGATCGCTGCGATCTCGGTGGCGCTCATCGACTTTAAGTAGTGCATAGTCAAGATAATTCGCTCCTCCTCAGGCAGAGAGGCAAGGGCTTGCGCCAGTGTTTGCGGTTGCTTGCCCATGGCGCAACTTTACTTCCTTTGATGGAGCTGACGGCGTAACGCCGACAACGAGATACGCACTCCTGCGTACAAACCAGGTGCGATGAGAAGAAAAATCGCTCTCGGAGCCAGAATCTCTTCAGACCAATCAAATCTGGTGGATTGTGCAGATAAGGAAGTTAATTTAAACCGTCCCGTACCTCTAATTATTTTTCCAGTATGAATTACATCGCACACATGAGGTGGATTCCAGGAAGTAACGCTCATGTGATCTATGATTCCAAACTTTCCAATTCCAGTGAATGCTGCAATTGATGTTCCAACACCCTCTCGAATTTCAGAGGTCACTTCAACGGTAGTTTGCAGCATCCATTCGCCTTGAGACTCCCAATCGGCAAGAGCTGCCCAGACTTTTTCAATCGGGACATTGATAACAAGACTCATCGCAATGTGATTACTTCTCACACGCCACATGCTTTCAGTGCATCATCCACATTAGTTGTCCACTGAACAATCTCACGCATTCCGGGCTTAATGAACTTCTCGCTCTCCAAATGAATTATTAAATCGTGCAATGGGGCGTAAATTCCAAATGGGTCTAAGATAACAACAGGCTTTGTGTGAAACTTTAAGTAGTGCCCAACCCAGATTTCAAAGAACTCTTCGAGAGTTCCAGCTCCTCCGGGTAAGGTAACAAATGCATCTGAGATATCTGTAATCATATGCTTTCGTTGGCCCATAGTTTCGACAACATGTAGCTCATCATTGTCATGATCGGCAAACTCGATATTTACTAGCGCTTGAGGGATAACGCCTACAGTTTTCCCTTTGGCATCTCGTGCACCTCTGGAGACAGCGCCCATCATAGAAATATGGCCGCCGCCAGTAACTAACTCATTTGAGGATGATGCGATCCCCTTGCCTAACTCATAAGCCAGATCTACATACTTGTTGTCGATCGTAGGCGAGGATGAGCAAAATACGGCAATACGCATGCCGATAACAATAGAGGCTAGGCTTAGGACATGACGACCATCGCATCTGGCCACGGAATCGCCACTATCTCAAAGGGAACAACCCTTGATGTGTGGTTTCCATCCCCGGCCTTATCTCCACTAGCAGGATCGGCCTCTGCCGAACTAAGTGCTCTTGTCGGAAGCGATGATGCTCGCGGAGTTACTCGTGAATTAGTCAGCATAGAAATTGATATTTCGAAAGCTCCAACTAGTGCTGCCGATGCTTACCTTCGTTTACATCTCTTATCTCATCGGCTCGTTAAGCCACACGGGCTAGCCCTAGATGGAGTCTTTAGCATCTTGAGCAATGTTGTTTGGACATCTGTTGGGCCATGCGCCGTAGATGGTTTTGAAGTTACTCGAGCACGATTAAAAGCTGCACATGGTCATGTAACTATTCATAGTGTAGACAAGTTTCCGCGAATGGTTGATTACGTTGTTCCATCAGGTGTGCGCATCGCTGATGCTGATCGTGTTCGCCTTGGCGCACATCTTGCGTCTGGAACAACTGTCATGCATGAAGGTTTTATTAACTTCAACGCAGGAACACTTGGAACATCAATGGTTGAAGGAAGAATTTCAGCGGGTGTAATTGTTGGTGATGGAACCGACATTGGTGGTGGAGCCTCAATTATGGGAACGCTAAGCGGTGGCGGTAAAGAGGTTATTTCAATTGGAGAAAAGTGTTTGCTGGGAGCAAACTCTGGTCTAGGAATTTCATTGGGCGATAATTGCGTAATTGAAGCTGGCACCTATATCACTGCAGCGGCGAAGGTTAAACTGCCGGATGGAGAAGTTGTGAAAGCGCAAACCCTGTCAGGTGCCAATAATGTTCTCTTCCGTAGAAACTCAGTTGATGGTTCGTTAGAGGTTGTATTACGGAGTGGCAGTTGGGGTGGTCTCAACAGCGTTTTGCACGCTAACTAAATCAAAGTAGGCAGATGGAATTCTGGTTCGACTTCTGAAGCTCTCACCTCTTAAAGTCTTTTGAACACCTGTGCTTGAAGTTGCTCTAATAAGTGCAACGGTGCCGCTCAGATTCTTTGAGAGCACCTCCAAACTCACAACATCGGGTAAGGCAAAGGCGAGCGCAACAATATTCTGCGGAACTGTTCGTTCCCACTTATAAAACCTTGGGTTAAGAACTGGATCCTGGCTACCAGGATCTGGAACTATCTGCGTATAACTTCGCTCACTCCCCCACGCATTTACAGCGGTTTCTGTTAACCCTCCCGTAGAGCTTCCAAAGTATGTCGGGACTGGAAGATTGTTCTGCGTGAGCGTTAAACCAGCTGTATTGGTGACCGCCGCCTTCCAAAACTCTCCCCAACCTTTTTCAGCCTCTTTGGCAAAGCCAAGAAACTTTTGATCAGAGATCTCGCCATAAAGATCACAATCACAAGCGCTTCTATATATACCTGCCTTGCTTAAAGCATAGGTGCGTGAAGCGATCGCTTGCGCTTCTAATGCCGCAGCGGGCCATGAGGATGGAACCTCACTGACACCCCACAAGTACTCATCAGCCAATCTCACAGAGTTTGTTATCTCAATTCTGTACCCCAAGGTTGCCGCCTTGACCGCCCGAAACTGCATTTGCCCATGTCTGTAACGTGCTTTTGTTGCCAAGTGTTTCAGTGAGACAACTCCTTCTACCCCTGGCAGATATCTGGTTCCACTCCATCTCACAGTAAAGATTCGATTTCTTGCCAGGCTCGTGCGTGCTTTCCCGACCACCATACTTGGAACAACTGTTGAACCTAAGATAGAAAAATTCAACGCACCCTTTGCCGGAACAACAGCAAGTGGAACAACATCTTGGGCATCCCCAATATCACCACTAAAAATCTGCAGCACGGCATCAGGTGTTGAGGTTGAAATACGGGCGGTGCTTAATAAGTGTCCAACATTTACGCGCAGTATCTTTGAATCATCTAGGGGCGAAATAACAAGATCTTTGTAGTAATAATTTAAGATTGCAGTCGCAGTTTCTCCGGCAAGCGCTTTAGATCTTGCCCCAATTTGGCTAAGCCCGACACCATGTCCATAACCAGAGCCTGTAATCTGAAAGGTTGATGGGGTTTGAGATGCACTAACAGGAGCAGGAAGAAATAAGGCGACTGTTAATAGAAGAAATAGAGGTTTAAACATCCTCATCGATTGCTGCACTCTTTCCGAGATCTAAGAATTTTTGATAGGCATCAATCACCTGATTCGGTTCACCGCGTTGCACGATCTTTCCCTTATGTAGCCAAGCGATATCATTACAAGTTTCTCGAAGAGTCTTCATCGCATGGCTCACTAAAATCAGTGCGCGATCATCACTTCGCAACTCCTTAATTCGGTTGAGGCTCTTCTCCTTAAACTTGGCATCGCCTGTACTGAGCGCCTCATCGATTATCAAAATATCTGGCCGAACAGTTGCTGCCACGGAAAAAGCTAACCGTGCAAACATTCCAGATGAGTATGTGCGCATTGGGGCGTCAATTGCATCACCTAGCTCTGAGAATTCAGCTATCTCATCGAAGTGGCCGGTTATCTCTTCTCGAGTCATACCTGCAGCCAGACCACCTAAATAAACATTGTCACGTCCTGACATTGACGGGTTGAATCCAACACCTAATGCAAGAAGAGTGCTCACTGATCCATTCACCTCGATACGACCTTGGCTTGGCGGCAAGATCCCAGCTATACATCGCATTAGTGTGGACTTACCCGCACCATTTGTTCCGATTACACCTAATACTTGACCATAATTAACATCAAGATTTACATCATCGAGTGCGCGAACAACACGGGTCTGTTTTGAACCACGACCCAATGCTTTGGCGCGAGCCTTAAGTGTTGGTCTCTTATCGATGGCGGTGGTGTATGTCAGGCCAAGGTTGCGGACCGAGACAGCGATTTCATGTGTCTTATGTTGACTAAAGGCGGACAGCGAACTCACGCTCCCTCGATAAGAAGAAATAAGTGCCGATCAGAAATATTCCTACAGCCCATGCCAAGCCTTGCAACATATTTGAAATCTCCGGCATCTGTCCATGCACCAATGCTGATGACCAAGAGTCAAGTATTGGAAATAGGGGATTTACAACCTCAAGCACCCGAAGTTTTGGATCTAGTTCAGATGCTTCATATAGGACCGGTGATAAATAAAGCAGGGTGCGGGTCAAATACGGCAGAAAACTTGCGATATCTCGGAAGTAGACATTGATACATGAAATAGTTATTGCCAACCCCAAAGCCAATAAAATAGTAATCAGAAGGATTGGAATCGCCCAGAGCATTTCAACTTTAAACTCAGAGCCAACTACAACCTTGATGATCAAAAACACAAAAATAGTAGGTACAAATTTAAAGACGGCAATTATCACTGCAGAGATGGGAAGCATTACTCGAGGGAAAGCGGTGTTGAGAATCAATCTTTGCCCCGCAGTAATCGATTTAACGCCTCCGGTAAGAGAGTTCGAAATCAGATAAAAGAGGAATAAGGTTGCCGTTAAGTGCACATAACGAGTGCCGTCGCTTCCCCCTCGAATAATTACGATCAAAATAAAGTAGACACCTGAAAGTAATAGTGGATTAATTACTAGCCAAAGCTGTCCAAAGACCGAATCAAAGTGCTGCTCTCGTAGCTCTGATTTGGAGAACTCGGAGATAAATGTCCGTCTAGACCAAAGGGATTTCCAGTACTTACCGAGCTTAGGCAGGCCCGCCTTAAATGGCTCGTATACCTGAATCGGGGTGCTCACGGATGCAAGGTTACCGCAGGGGCTAGCGAGTTCGGTGATGTAAGAAATCCAAACCCCCACGAAATATGCATTGTGAGCAAAATAGTTGGCAAACAAAGAATCTCACCCATGCTCTTACCAATTATTACCGAAGCTCCCAGGATAAACACTGCATACACAAGAGCTGGGATAAAGAAGATTGGCGAGATGGTTGCACCCAAAAGGATTGATACGGAGGTAACAAGAACTGTAAATGGTGGTGCCAGATACCTGTAATTAATTGTTCCTTGATGTCTACGAGAAACTACACGTCTCCAGCGACCATATTCAAAGTACTGCTTTGATAAGGCTTTGATGGTTGAACGAGGTCGATATGTAACGGTTAATCGTGGATCAAAGTAAACCAATCCACCTTTCTCACGTAAGCGAAAGTTCAACTCCCAATCTTGTGCACGAGTAAATCTCTCATCAAAACCACCAATTTTAAGAAGTGCTTCCTTTCTGAAGCATCCAAGGTAGACGGTATCGACCTCACCTGGAGCACCGCCGGTATGAAAGCGTGAGGCCCCGACACCTAGTGGACTTCGCATTGCTCGTGCAACTGATCTTTCAAAGAGCGTGGTTCCTTCGGCGGCCATCACACCACCAACATTGACCGCTCCAGTTTCGGCAAGAACTGTGAACGCTGTTTCACAGTAATTACTCGGTATCTGTGAATGCCCATCTACCCGAACAATGATTGAGTATCTTGAAGTTGCAATTGCAAGGTTTAATCCTGCCGCTGTACGGCCAGATGGATTTTCAACAATTACTACTCGAGAGTCCTTTGCTTGAATTTGGGTGGCGATCTGCATAGTCGCATCATGTGAAGGCCCCACCGCAAGAATGACTTCTAAGGCTCCATCAAAGCTTTGAGCCAAGATTGAATTCACAGACTCCTCTAAATGCTGAGCTTCATTGAGGACAGGCAGGATCACCGAGATTTCTCGCTTCGGTGAGCCATATAACCTGTTTGCTGATGTCGACATAACACGTACACGCTATCGCTCAAGTACTCTCTGATAGTGAAATCAACGCGGGCAATTCGGATTATTACCTCACTATCTGTGGGAGTAGTACTTGTTTCCGCCTTTTCCTGGCTGGGCTTAGGCCAGATCAACGGTGCTATCAACCGGATCGATGCCTTTAGTTCTGTTTCATCTCGACCAGATAAACCAAATAAAGCTCTTAACTATTTATTAGTGGGTTCAGATACACGTGAAGGTCTCACCAGAGAGCAGATGAAACTACTGCGGGTAGGAAGCACAAAAACCGCTGCAGGTTCCCGTTCCGATACCATGCTGTTGGTTCATATCTCAAAGTCTCGGGATAAAGCAACGATTATTTCTATTCCTCGTGATTCGTTGGTAACGATTCCAGAGCATCCATCTTCTGTAGATAAAACAAAAATTGTCCCTGCAGCAAAGGGCAAGATCAATGCTGCCTTTGCATTTGGTGGGGCACCACTGTTAATTCAAACAATTGAGGATGAAACTGGTGTTCGAATTGATCACTACATCGAAATAGGCTTTGCCGGTTTTGCCGGAATGGTTGATGCACTGGGTGGAATCGAAGTCTGTACCAAGCGAGACATTGATGATCCTGGAAGCCACTTAGTCCTGCCCGCCGGCGTTCACACCCTTAATGGTGTTGAAGCGTTGAAGTATGTTCGCACACGTGACTTTGATGGCATGGGCGATTTAGGGCGAATGCAACGTCAACAACAGTTTATGAGCGCTGTTCTTCGCAAGGTAACAAGCACTGGAGTTCTGCTCAATCCAATCAAACTTGTCAACTTCTTTAACGCTGCGATTGCAACTGTAAAGACAGATTCAGAGCTCAACAAGAGTGATTTGTTGACCCTTGCAAAGCAGATGAAAAATCTCTCATCAAGCAATGTTAGAACTCTCACTATTCCATTGGGTAATGTCAATGCTCGTGTTCCCGGAGTTGGATCGGTCGTCACATGGGATTCAGAGCTTGCCCCTGAATTATTTAATCGAATTCGTGAGGATTTGCCCCTTACAGATGAGGTGACCCCTACTCCATCTGCTTCATCATCAACCACGCCAAAGCCAACTGTGATCGATAAATTTAAGACTCGTACCGCCGATGAAAATCCCTGCGGGGCTCTGAAGTAAACTCTGGCGCATGACTTTAACTCTCTCGGTAGTTGGCTGCGGTTATCTTGGAGCCACTCACGCTGCATGTATGTCCTCACTAGGTTTTACCGTTGTAGGCGTTGATACAGATCCCGAGAAGGTCGCGCTTCTGCAAAGTGGGAAGTTGCCATTTTACGAACCGGGATTAGACACCTTGCTCGCGCAGGAGATAAAAACTGGGCGACTCTCATTTACAACAGATTTTTCTGCGGTTGAAGATGCAGATGTTCACTTTGTTTGTGTCGGAACTCCACAGAGCAAGGATGGTCTTGCAGCTGATCTGACATATGTAAAATCCGCCGTTGCCGCTATCGCTCCCCACCTTAAAGATGGCGCGCTCGTTGTTGGTAAATCAACGGTCCCAGTAGGAACTGCTCAGGCTTTGCGGGCAGAGTTAGCAAAGAGTGCACCACAAGCAGATCTTGCGTGGAACCCAGAGTTTCTACGTGAAGGCTTTGCAGTTGAAGATACTTTGACCCCAAACCGTTTAGTGGTTGGTGTTGCAAATGATCGTGCAGAAGAGATCCTCAAAGAAGTCTATGAACCAGTTATCGCTTTGGGCACACCTTGGATTCGAGCAGATCTTCCAACCTCAGAGCTAGTAAAGGTTGCTGCGAACTCATTTCTTGCCACAAAGATCTCATTTATTAATGCGATGGCTGAAGTATGTGAAGCCGCAGGTGGCGATGTCACTGTGTTAGCTAAAGCCATAGGTTATGACCCACGAATCGGAAATCGTTTTTTGCAAGCAGGTATTGGTTTCGGAGGTGGCTGTCTTCCAAAGGATATTCGCGCATTTATGGCACGTGCTGAAGAACTTGGCGCTAAGCAGGCCCTTGAGTTCCTGCGTGAAATCGATGCAATTAACCTTCGTGCCCGTCAACGTGTAATCGATGTTGTACGTGGTGAGCTCTCTCAGGATTTAACTCAGTACAAGATTGCTGTTTTAGGTGCAACATTTAAACCTGACAGTGATGATGTGCGCGATTCTCCTGCATTAGATATTGCTGCACAACTGCAAGCTGCAGGTGCAATTGTTGTTGTACATGATCCTCAGGGTATTGAACCTGCACGCAAGCGTTTCCCAAACCTTCAATATCAAGAGGTTGTCACAGATGCCCTTAAAGATGCTGATTTGATCCTGCATTTAACGGAGTGGAAGGAGTACCGACAGATTGACCCTGCCGCTATCTCTTCATTGGTTAAGTCAAAGATCATTATTGATGGTCGCAACATGCTAGATCGCACCTTGTGGCGTAAGGCCGGGTGGAAGTTCCACGCTTTAGGTCGCACCGATTAATACCAAGGAAACCATCGATGCAGTCCTGGCTTTAAAAACCTGGGCTGTTGTTGGACTTGGTAATAACCCTGAACGCGCAGCCTTTGGAGTTGCACATTTACTGAAAGAGAAGGGTCATCACATTATTCCGGTGCACCCGAAGGGTGATTCCGTTCATGGAGAAGTCGGTTACAAAGCCTTGTCTGAGATACCTTTTTCAGTTGATGTTGTCGACTGCTTCGTTAACTCACAATTAGTTGGCTCGGTGGTTGATGAAGCGATTACGATCGGTGCGAAAGCGGTTTGGCTCCAACTTGATGTGATTGATGAAGCGGCGATAGCGCGTGCACAAGCAGCTGGTTTGTTAACTGTTATGGATAAATGCCCAGCAATTGAGTATCGAGCTCGAGCTTAAAAGCCTGTCTTTTGATTGCGGCGGGTCTTTAAATTTTCGCCTTTTTCCTTTGCAATTCGATTCATCTCTTGTAACCCTTGTGAAACCTTCTCAGAGATTGATGCATCAGATATACCTAAGATGCGTGCGGCAAGAAGTGCTGCGTTTTTAGCATTTCCGACACCAACTGTTGCAACAGGAACTCCTGCAGGCATCTGAACAATTGAAAGAAGCGAGTCCATTCCGTCTAGATTTTTCAATGCAACTGGAACACCAATAACTGGTAAAGATGTTAATGATGCAACCATGCCTGGAAGGTGCGCAGCGCCACCTGCGCCAGCAATAATTACCTTGTAACCCTTTGCCTGTGCGGTTTGTGAAAACTCAACCATTTCAAGTGGCATACGATGGGCTGAGACAACATCTGTTGTATATGAAACCCCAAGTTCATCGAGAATCTTTGCTGCATCCTCCATCGTGGACCAATCAGAGTCTGACCCCATGATGATCGCTACATCACTCATCAACTTCTCCGCTCATGTAATCCAAGGCATGCTGAACCTCTTGAGTTAATTCTATGAGGTTCTCGCCCACTAAAGTTACATGGCCAATCTTCCGGCCGGGACGAACCTCTTTCTTATAGTGATGGAATTTGAGCGCAGGTGTTCGAGCCATCAGATGTAGATAAGGCCGATACATATCTGGCTTGTCTCCACCCAGCACATTTCCCATCACAGCTAATGGAGCGGTCATTGAAGGATCACCTAGTGGAAGATCCAAGACCGCACGAAGATGTTGTTCAAACTGACTTGTATGTGAGCCTTCAATCGTCCAATGTCCAGAGTTATGTGGACGCATCGCTAACTCATTGATGAACAGATCCTCGCCCTTTACAAACATCTCGACAGCCATAACTCCAACGACACCGACAGTTGCAGCAACCTCTAGCGCTAATTTCTGCGCCTTCTCGCTGAGATCAAGTGAAATATGTGGTGCAGGTGAAATTGTCATGGTGCAAATTCCATCTTTTTGAATAGTTTGAGTCGGAGCCCATGTTGTTGCTTGACCATGTGGTGATCGCGCCACCATGACAGCGATTTCATAATCAAAATCAATTAGGTCCTCAATTAACAACTTTCCAGTCTTCTGTAAAAGTAAGGAGAGCTCCTGTACATCAGAAACCTTCCAGACTCCTCGACCGTCATACCCTCCAGAAATCGCTTTGGCGATAACTGGAAACTCCTGAACTTGATCGGTCGAAGTGGCGATTTGCCAGCCTGGAGATGGGAAGGTACTTAATTTTTCCCGCATCGCAGCTTTATCCTGCGAGTAAAGAAATGATGCCGAGGATGGACGAACAACAACACCATCGGCTTCTAAGGCTTTGATAATGCTTAATGGAATCAATTCATGTTCAAATGTGAGGACATCACACCTTTGCGCAAAAGCCAGAACCGTTTCTAAATCCCTGTAGTCGCCAACAATGTGGTTAGTGATTTGAGCACCAGAATCTTGTGAGTCTGCGGCGAGTAGTAATAGATCCACACCTAAAGCGGTAGCAGGTGCAATGCTCATACGCGCCAGCTGTCCTGCGCCAATAACGCCGACAATTGGAAAGGCTTTGCTCACCCGCCTATCGTAGATGTATTACATCGGCGGATTGAACATGGGTTCCATCATCCAAAATAAGCGCGCCTGTCTCTGAAACTCCTTCAGCCTTCCCATGCTGTGAGGCTCCACCTGGGTACTCAACTCGTACCTGTGTTCCAATCGTTGCGCTCAATTGCTTATACAGAGGTTGAATCTCATCGATTCCTTGATCCCACTGAATGAACTGCTCCTGAAACTCTTCAAGAATGTCACAAATAAGTTTATTACGGGTGAACTCTTTGCCACCTTCGACAAGCAATGAGGTAGCTGTATCGACAGGAAGTTGATTCTCTTCCATTCCAACATTAACTCCAATACCAATAACAACACCTTCACCGACTACTTCTGTAATCAAGCCAGAAACCTTTTTACCCTTGATTAAAACATCGTTAGGCCATTTAACAACCGCATTAAATGATTGCAAAGATTTTGCAACGCTATAGCCAGCAATTAAAGGAATCCAACCCCAATCATCTCTGTTGCGTTGTGGTTGTAAGTAAAATGAAAAGAGTAAAGCTGTTCCCCTGTCAGCTTCAAAACTTCTATCTAATCTTCCACGCCCTGCGGTTTGGTACTCGGCAACAATAACCTCGCCAACCTTTGCTTTTCCATCACGAACTAACTGCACAAGATCTCCTTGTGTTGTACGCGTGAGTTCAACCACCATTACTCGCCAGTACGGGGGAATTATTCTGTTGATCTCCGCCTGATCAAGGGGTGCTCTTAACAATTCTTTGCTCACGACTAGTACCGTACGCCTATGAGTCGTGATCTGCATACAACCGCTGGAAAAATAGAGGACCTTCGCGATCGTGTTGAGGAGGCTATTCACGCTGGATCTGAGCGAGCGGTACAAAAGCAACATGCAAAGGGTAAGAAGACGGCACGCGAGCGTATTGAAATGTTGGTCGATGCCGATTCATTTACTGAAATTGATGAGTTCGCCCGCCACCGCTCAACCCAGTTTGGAATGCAAAAGAGCCGTCCTTATGGCGATGGTGTCGTTATCGGAACTGCAACAGTTGATGGTCGTCCGATTGCTTTGTATTCGCAGGATTTCACCGTCATGGGTGGATCTTTAGGAAAAGTTCACGCCGATAAGATCGTGAAAATTGCAGAGTTTGCCTTGAAATCCGGAATCCCTTTGATTGGAATAAATGATTCAGGTGGAGCGCGTATTCAAGAGGGTGTTGCATCTCTTAATGGATATGGAAAGATTTTCCGACTTAACACCCGCTCATCTGGCGTGATCCCCCAAATCTCATTGATTCTTGGTCCCTGTGCTGGTGGCTCGGCATACTCTCCAGCACTTACCGATTTCACAGTTATGGTTAATGAGACCTCTCACATGTTTATTACTGGTCCCGATGTGATTAAAACCGTTACGGGCGAAGAGGTCGGGATGGAAGAGTTGGGTGGTGCTCGCACACACAATACTCGGACAGGAAACTCTCATTACTTAGCTGAAGATGAGGAGGATGCTATTGATTATGTTAAAGCGCTACTTTCATATCTGCCTTCAAACAATATGGATGCAACACCACATCTTCCACCAACAGAAACTCTCGAAAAGAAAGCATCCGATATCGCTTTGGATACCCTGATTCCAGATAGTCCAAATCAACCGTATGACATGAAGGTGTTAATCCACGCGCTAGTGGATGAGGCTGAGTTTCTCGAGGTTCATGCTTTATACGCACCAAACATAATTGTTGGTTTTGCACGTATTGAAGGAGAATCAATTGGAATCATTGCTAACCAACCAAATCAATTGGCTGGAACCTTAGATATTAATTCAAGTGAAAAAGCAGCGCGTTTCTTGCGTTTCTGTGATGCCTTCAATATTCCAATCTTGACCTTGGTCGATGTTCCAGGGTTCTTGCCTGGCACTGAACAAGAGTGGGATGGAATTATCCGACGTGGAGCAAAGTTGTTGTATGCATATGCCGAGGCTTCAGTTCCATTGGTTACTCTCATTACCCGCAAGGCTTACGGTGGTGCATTCATTGTTATGGGTTCAAAGTATTTGGGTAGCGATATTAACTTTGCCTGGCCTACCGCTGAGATCGCAGTAATGGGTGCGCAAGGTGCGGTAAATATTCTGTACCGCAATGAGTTAGCTGAGGCCGCAGATCCTGTAGCTAAGCGTGCCGAGTTAGCAAATGAATACAATGAATCACTTGCAAATCCTTACCTTGCCGCCGAACGCGGAACTATCGATACCGTTATTGAGCCAAGCCAATCCCGTGCTTACATAACAAAAGCATTTAGAACCCTAAAAACTAAGCGAGATGTTCTACCTGCACGCAAGCATGGAAATATGCCGCTGTAATGAGATTTGAGATAACAAATGGGGTTCCAACTCCAGATGAATTTGCAGCTCTCGAGGCGGCTATGGCTGCTCATAAGCGGGAAGAGTTAAGGCCGGTAATTCGTAGAAGTGTCTACGGTTTGCCACAGTTGCGCCAACCACTTCCACAGCAGATTACCTTTGGTGCCAGAAGGTTTGATTCATAATGCCAACTATCGTTCTTGCATCGCAATCAGCCAGCCGCAGAAGGTTATTAGAGTCTGCTGGGCTATCACCCAAGATTTTTGTTAGCCATGTAGATGAAGAGACTGAATTTTTCAACTCCTTACCCCCAGCAGACATGGTTATCGCTCTAGCCATAACTAAAGCTCACACTGTTCGTGAGCAGATTGACTTTCCTGCCATCATCATTGGGTGCGATTCAACATTTGAGTTTGATGGAGCGTCCTTTGGAAAACCAGGAACTCCTAATGTGGCAACGGAACGTGCCAAAAGAGTTCAGGGAAATTCTGGATTACTGCATACCGGTCATTGCATCATAGATACCGTTAAGGACATTGAGATCTCGGATCGAGTCACAACTAAGGTGAGCTTTGATCGCATGAGTGATGATGAGATTGCAGATTACGTTGCATCGGAAGAGCCATTGCATGTAGCAGGTGGATTTACTCTAGATGGATTTAGCTCCCCATTTATTCCTTCCATTGAAGGTGATTACACAAATGTCGTTGGTATTTCCATGCCATTTATTCGTAAAGCCTTTGCTCAACTTGGTTACACATGGCCACAGGTAAAGGTTATGAAATGAAGCGCGTCTTAGTTGCTAACCGTGGAGAAATTGCGGTACGTGTTATCCGAGCCTGCAAAGATCATGGAATTGAAAGTGTTGCTGTGTACTCGGATGAAGATCGCACATCTCTTCACGCCCAAATGGCCGATGCCGCCTATTCACTTCATGGAATCACCGCGACACAAACTTACTTAAATATTGAAAAGTTGATTGCTGTTGCTCGCGAATCTGGAGCAGATGCGGTTCATCCTGGATATGGCTTTCTCTCTGAAAATGCCAACTTTGCACAAGCTGTGATTGATGCGGGTTTAACCTGGATTGGGCCACCACCAGAGGCGATTCGAGCTTTAGGTGACAAGGTTTCTGCACGCAAGATCGCAGCTAAAGCTGGTGCTCCCTTGGTAGCGGGAACAAAGGATCCAGTTGCAGGACATGAGGAGGTAACCGCCTTTGCTAAGGAGCATGGATTGCCCGTTGCGATCAAGGCGGCACATGGTGGCGGCGGACGTGGACTTAAAGTCGCACATACAATGGAGGAGATTCCAGAGTTATTTGCATCTGCGGTACGTGAAGCTATTTCAGGTTTTGGCCGTGGCGAATGTTTTGTCGAGCGTTACTTGGATAAGCCGCGACATGTTGAAACACAAGTATTAGTCGACAAGCACGGCCATGCAGTAGTTGTCAGCACGCGCGATTGCTCCTTGCAGCGTCGTCACCAAAAATTGGTAGAAGAAGCACCCGCTCCATTTTTAACCGCTGCACAAAATGAGGAGCTGTACCGTTCAAGCAAGGCCATCATGAAAGAGGCGGGATACATCGGTGCAGGTACTTGTGAATTCTTAATTGGCGCAGATGGCACTATCTCATTTCTGGAGGTAAATACACGTCTACAAGTCGAGCACCCAGTAAGTGAAGAGGTAACTGGACTTGATTTGGTTCGTGAGCAATTTAGAATCGCTGATGGTGAAGCGTTAGGTTTTGAGGATCCCGAAATTCGGGGCCATTCAATTGAATTTAGAGTTAATGGAGAAGATCCCGGCCGCTCCTTCCTTCCTGCTCCAGGGCGAATTACTGATTGGGTACTACCGACAGGTCCCGGAGTGCGAGTAGATGCTGGATTCCAAGGTGGAGACACTATTGGCGGAAACTTTGATTCTTTGCTTGCAAAGTTGATTGTTACCGGTGCAACTCGACAACAGGCGATTGAGAGAGCTCGACGTGCATTATCTGAATTTGTTGTTGATGGTTTAGCAACAGCGATTCCATTCCATAGAGCAATCCTTGAAGATCCCGCCTTTACCCACGAGTTCAAGGTGTATACGAGCTACATTGAAAATGAGTTTCACAATGAAATCCCTGCATTTGCCTTTACCGAACCGCCTCTTGAAACTCATATGGCCCCTGAAAATCTCATAGCCGAGGTCAATGGCAAGAGATTTGAAATCCTGGTTCATGCACCAAAGCCGGTCATAAAACGCCACCGTGCAAAACAATCCATGGTGGGTGGCTCTAGCGGTTCGGGATTAGTCAGCCCTATGCAAGGAACGGTTGTAAAGATTGCGGTCAAAGAAGGCTCGAAGGTAGAAGTTGGCGATCTCATCATCGTTCTTGAAGCGATGAAGATGGAGCAACCTCTGAACGCACACAAAGCTGGAACGATCTCTAATCTCACGGCGGTAATTGGTTCCACCGTTTCAAGTGGTACCAATCTTTGTGACATTATTGATATATGACCCAAACTGAACTGCTCTTCAAGGACCCTCTAGCTGCCGCTGAACAAGCAGCTCAAGAGATCGCCGCAAAGACTGGAATAACCCATCATGATGTTGCACTGGTTATGGGCTCAGGTTGGGTTAGCGCAGTTGATGCTCTTGGAGTACCAGCCTTTGAGTGCAACGCCGAAGAGTTCACCGGATTTTTTCCTCCCGCTGTAGAAGGACACTCTGGAAAAGTACGCTCTTATGAAATCGACAGCGATGGTAAAAAACTACGTGCCTTGGTTTTTTTAGGAAGAACACATCTGTACGAAGGCAAAGGAATCGAACCTGTTGTACATAGTGTTCG
>ERZ888423.167-NODE-167-length-71218-cov-31.529390_pt1 | contig 71218 bp, 68 predicted proteins | sample MGYA00520523_ERZ888423 | MGnify/ENA primary metagenome ERZ888423 (study PRJEB32303, sample SAMEA104408611) | aquatic metagenome | biome: Brackish water; feature: Pelagic; material: water | place: Baltic Sea | collected 2014-06-08T10:24:00 | depth 30,27 m ... | reverse complement strand
CTCCGGGCCGAGGAGCGTCCCAAAGTCTGGCTTTCAGCGGCGCTTGTGACAAGGCGGACAAGGTCCGCCAGCTCAGGGTGAGGGCGAAGACGTAACCGGGAGAATTGGGCCGGGGCTGCGCAGAAACGCGCGGCTGCGATTTTTCTGCGAAATGGAATTTTCCAGCCGCGCTCATCAATTCAGTTTTTTTCTGCAGCCTCCGCCAAAACCAGGCACCTGGTTTCAGCGCCGGGGCCTCAGTCCTCCCCCTCGCGCAAAAGAATACTGCCAGCACAATCCCCCGCACAGCAGACAGGCAGGTCGCCGCCGGCTGCCTGGTCAGGCGCGCGCAAGCCTCAGGCCGGCACCAGTTCAAAGCTGAGCCCGGCATGGGCCTCGAGGCGCCCGATCAGCTTGTCGCCCATCAGGGTCGCCGGCGTCCAGAAGCCGCCCGGGGTGGTGCCTGGCAGGTCCCTGGCCAGACAGGCTGCGGCCTGGGCCAGCATCTTGGCCGTGGACCCATAGCCCGGGTCGCGGTCGCCTGTGACCCGGCACCGGATCTTGTCACCGCGCGGTGTCGTGCCCAGGAACACCAGATCGTACTCACCCTCGCGCTGCTGCTTTTCGCTTGGCCCTTCGCCCGGCCTGGGCAGGACATGGTTTTCGAGCAGCCACCGCGTCGGCGGCAGGGCCAGCCCGATCATCGCGCCGGTCATGCCCCAGCTGATGGCGCGTGCCGCGCGCTTTCCGCTTGCGCCCTCGCCGGACACCATCGCCTCCTCATACAGGAACCCGTCGCCATAGCTGTTATGGCTCAGCGCGTTGGAGCGATGCACCACGCGCGCGTTGATGGCCGCCATGATGAACGGCGCGATCCAGCTCCCGTACTCTTCGTCATACGCCATCTGCACATCGGGCTGGCGCGCCGTGAACCCATGACCAGGCGGGCAGATGCTGTAGGGATCTTTCAGTTGCGCGCGCAGCTCGGCATCGCCCGACGCTTCCTTGACCATGTTGATCATGCTCGCAATCGTCCCGCCGGACGCGCCGCCCTTGATCTTCACCACCCGCATGTTGATCCGGTTGCAGGTCTGGCCGAACCGTTTCGCGGCCTGCTGCTGGAGAAAATGGACGCCCAGATCGGACGGGATGGAGTCAAACCCGCAGCAATGCACAATCCACGCGCCGCTTTGCCGGGCCGCGTCTTCGTGGCGGTCCTGCATCCTGCGGATCCATTGCGCCTCACCCGTCAGGTCGCAGTAGTGGGTTCCGGTCTCCGCGCAGACCCTGACCAGCGTGTCACCGTAAAGCGCATACGGCCCCACGGTTGAGACGATCACCCTGGCGCGCGCACACATCGCCTTCAGGGCCGCTTCGTCACCGGCATCGGCGACCAGCATCTCGATGCCGGTGAGGCCTGCCTGCCTGCTGAGCGTCTCGAGCTTGCTTTTCGAGCGCCCGGCGATGGCCCACCGGATCGATCCATCGGCGAACTGCGCCTGCATGTAGCGGGTCATGATCTGCCCCACGAAGCTGGTCGCTCCGTAAACGATGATATCAAAGGTCTGATCTGTCATGCGGGTCCCTGAACGGCGTTGGGTGAGCAATGGGTGGCCCGGGGCAGCCCCCGCTCAAGGAGGGGCGCCGGGATGGGACGGCGGACTTACGCCTCGCCCTCGCGGATCTCTCCCAGCCCGTCCTTCATGCCGAAGCGGGCATAGAAGAACATCGCCAGCAACATCAGTGCGCACAGCACGAAGGGCAGGTGGGGGTTGACATATTCGTACACGAACAATCCGAACAGCGGGGTCACGATATAGCCCATGCCGTTGGCGGAGATCACGAGGCCTGCGACATTGCCCTGCAGCTGCGGCGGCACTGCCAGCGATGCGCCGCTGGAGAAACCGGGGCGCACCAGTCCCTGGCCGAGGCCGATCAGGAATTGCGACAGGATCAGCGAGGCATAATTGGTGGCGAAGATCATCAGCACTGCGCCGATCAGCAGCGGCACGCAGCCCGCCCACATCAGCGTCTTGTTCTTCATGTGCAGCCGCGGGATCAGTACCAGCTGCGCCAGCAGCACGGCCACCGCGCCGACGGTAAAGGCCGGGCCGGTATACGACGCCGCCTCGCGCCCCGAGACCTCCAGCTTGTCCATCACCGCAAACACGAACACCTGCGTCAGCACGCCGGTCACCAGCGACAGCGCCACGGCATAGATCAGGAAAGGCAGCACCTGCCCGGTGCGCCAGAGATGCTTGCCCGCCGCCTCCGCCTCGATGCGCACGGCGTCGGCCACCGGCGCGCGCGTCTCCGGCAGCCGGAACCAGATCAGCGCCGCCATCAGCGCCGCCAGCACCGCCGTGAAGAGGGCAGGGGAGAGAATGCCGGCCGAGGCCGCCAGCGCCGCCGCGAATGCGGGGCCGATCACCGTGCCGACGCTGAAGCCGGAGGAGAGGAAGGCAATCTCGCTCTGGCGCTCGGCCTTGCTCGTGCGGTCGGCCACATAGGCCTGCGCCGCCGGGTTCGCTGCCGAACCGAGCAGGCCGAACAGGCTGCGCGCCAGGCACAGGCAGATGAACACCGAGACGAGGTTGGTCATGATGCCCGCCAGCGCCAGCGTCCCGGTCAGCCAGAGCAGGAACATTGACAGGGAATACCCGCCGAGGCCGATAGCCGCGATCCGCCGCCGGCCCCAGGTGTTGGACGCCTTGCCCCAGAACGGCGAGGTGATTGACCAGAGCAGGGCCGACAGCGAGAACACCGCCCCTGCCATCCAGTCCGGCATCGCCATCTCGCGCGTCAGCTGCGGCAGCACGGCGGCCAGCAGCATCGTGTTGCCCGCGCCGATCGCCATCAATGCAAAGAAGAGCAGGATGAACGCATTGCGCCTATCCGGTCTCGGTTGATCGGGAAGGCGTTCAGTCTCACCAGCCATAAGGTTTCTTCCTGCCAGCCAGAACAAATGTCCAGACGCGAAACAGGGGCGTGGTGAAACGCCGCCTTAAGACGGGGCTGGCAGAGTGGCGCCCTGAGCTGAAGGGATAGTTCGCCGCGTGTTGCAGATTGCCGGCCTTGTCATCGTGTTGCTGCTGGTCGGCGGCGGCCTCGTCATCACCGGCGGCCCGGCGACCATGCAAGCGCTGCCGTTCGAGCTGGCGCTGATCGGCGGCGCGGCCTTCGGCACGGTACTGCTCGGCAATGCGCCGGATGTCGCGCGCGAGGCCTTCTCCGGCTTCGGCCGCGCCTTTCGCGGCGCCCACTGGACAAAGCAGGATTACGCCGACCTCTTCACCCTGCTGGGCACGCTGATGCGCCAGGCCAAGCGCGGCGGCTTCATCGCCATCGAGGCCGATATCGAGCGGCCCGAGGCCTCGCCTATCTTCCAGGCCGCCCCGCGCATCCTCGCCGACGCCGGCGCCCGCACGCTGATCTGCGACGCCTTCCGCCTGATGGCGCTGGATCTCTCCGACCCCGCCCGCGCCGATGCCCGCATGGAGCAGGCGATCAATGCCCAGCTCGACCGCCGCATGAAGGCCGTCGGCGCCCTCAACACGCTGGCGGACGCGCTGCCCGCTCTCGGCATCGTCGCCGCCGTGCTCGGCATCATCCGCACCATGGGCGCCATTGACCAGGACCCCGCCATCCTCGGCGCGATGATCGGCGCCGCGCTGCTCGGCACCTTCCTTGGCGTCTTCCTCGCCTACGGCCTCGTCGGCCCCATCGCGGCGCGCTACGGCCAGATCGTCGAGGAGGAGGCCGGCTTCCTCGACACCATCCGCGCCGTCATCCGCAGCTATGGCGAAGGCCTCGCCCCGGCGCTCGCGGTCGAACTAGCCCGCACCGGCGTGCCGCCGCGCCTGCAGCCGGAGCCGGCCGCCGCCCCGCCGGTCAGGATCCAGCGCGCGGCCTGACGCCGCCTGCGGTGTTTGATGCGCCGCGCGATCCGGTCTAGCCTTGCCGCCTCTCGTCTTTGCAAGGCCCGCGCATGTCCCGCTTCGAACAGCTGATTGAAACCGTCGAGACCTACCAGAAGCTGGCGGAGGAGAACTATTCCCGCATCCGCCGTCTCGCCGAAGACGTGCGCGCGGGGCTCTGCGATTACATCGGCGCGCCGGACGGAATTTGCGTGCACCTCGTGCCGGCCACCGGACCGTTTGAGCCGCGCGCCTACGGCGACGCCGCCTTCTCCGTGCCGCCCCGGGGCTTCCGCCCGCTCGGGCCGGTCTCGTTCGGGCTCGCCTTCCGCGTCTCGAAACAGGCCGACTGGCTGCGCCTGCACTTCGAGTGCCGCAAGACCGGCGAGGACTTCGTCGTCGGGATCGAGGACGGCGCCCAGTACACGTTCACCCTGCCCATCGAGGACGGCGATTCCGCGCCTTTCTATGCCCACATATTCGAGTACATTCTCGGCTGGTTCCAGGAGACTATAGAAAGCTACCGCGACGGCGCGTATGGCACTCGGGGCATCGGCTTCGATTTCGCGGGTGAACCCAGCCCAGCTGCCATGCGGCCCAAGTCCTGAATCCGGACTGCGAACTGAATCAAAGCCATCCTAAATACGAATTTTGCACTCGTCTGCCACGCGAGTAAAAATATTTTTGCGGCCCGCGCGAAAAAACCGTCTTGACACGGATTATTCGCCGGCCGCCTGCAGCTCGGTGCCGTGCAGGCGCAGCCAGGCGCGCTGACGCTGCCAGTCCGGGCAACATCTGGCCACATGTGCCCAGAATTTTGCCGAATGGTTCATTTCCTTCAGATGGGCGCATTCATGGGCGGCCACGTAGTCCAGAACCTCTGGCGGGGCCATGATTAACCGCCATGAGAAGGCCAGCTGCCCGTCCACCGTGCAGGAGCCCCAGCGCGAGCGCGTGTCCTTGACCGAAATGCCCGTATTGGCGACCCGCAGGGTCTCGCAATGCCGGGTCACGGCCCTGGTCAGCTCGGCCTTGGCCTGCTTTTTCAGGAAGCGCACGACGCGGGAATGGGTGGTTTCCGGATCTCCGGGAACCGAGAGAATACGCGGATCGCCGGGGTAAAGCCGCGCAATCCGGCCCTCCCCTTCGAGGGTGATGAGACAGTCTTCGCCCTTGTACTGGATTGTCTCGCCGTGCTCGAACGAGGTCACCTCCGGCAGGTGCTGAAGGCGGGTCGAAATCCAGTCGACCCGCTCGGCTGCAAAGGCGGCGGCGGCATCGATCTGGCGGGAAGAGGGAGCTACGGCGACCGCCTCGCGGCGCCGCTCGTCCAGGCGGATGATCAGGCGCCGCGCCTTTGCGTTAACCTCAAGCCGCACCTTGACCCGGTGACCGCCGGGGGCGCGCAAGGTCATGGTCTGGCCATCATTGAAACGCATGTGTACAACACCTGTCAGGTCGTCTGCGACCCACACCATTTGAGGAACCAAATATGAAGTATCTGCTCACGGGCATAATCGCGCTTACAATGCTTACGGGCTGTGGGCAGAAAGACAAGGCAGCTGGCGGCGGCACTCCCGCGGGAGTTGTATTCAGCGCGGCGGACCTGCCAGAGGTCTCGCTCCGCAAGGGAGACCCAGCTACGGCCGGCGCTGCCCTTTCGGCGCTGTACCTGGGGGAGTCAGGCGCCGGCAGACTCAGCTTCGCCGGCAGCGACGTGAACGGCGACAAGGCCACTTTCAGCGACATCACACTGTCGGCACCGGAACTGGCCGGCGAAGGCATGCCCGCCAGCCCGTCGGATGAGGAACTGGCTGAAATCTTAAGCTACATGGACTTTGACGGCGACGGCATCGCCGATGACGGCTCGGGCACCACCCTGGAGACCCTGCGCGCCGAAATGCAGACGCCGGCCTCGGCCCCGTCCGCCTCGCCGGTCGTAAAAGCCGCGAGGCTCGAGTTCGACGGCCTCGGCATGTTCGATGGCCAGGCGAACTTCGGTCTGATGAAACTCTCGGACATTACGATCACCCCTGCCGAAGGCTCGGAAGCCCAGAGCGCCGGCAAGATCAACTCGATCGAACTCGTGAACCCCTCGCCGCAAACTGCCGCCTGGGTCGCCAGCCTCCTTGGCAAGGGCGAGCCTGCGCCGTTCCCGGAAGGCACCGCCCTGTCTTTCGACCGCTGGACGGTCAACGGCGTCAACTTCAACGTCTCCGACGCCAGCGGCACAGGTCTCTTCACTATCGACTCGGTGCATGTCTCTGACCTTAGGGAAGAGAAAGCCGGCCTGCTGGGCCTGTCGAACCTGAAGTTCGACTTCACCGAAGCCGCTGGCACGGACATCAGGATCGCGCTGGAAGGTTTTGGCTTGAAAGGCATCCATTACGGCCTGCTCAGTGACGCCGTCTCCGCAGGCGCAGGCGCCGCCGGTGATCCTGCGACGCTCGCCTCAGCCATCCAGTCCGACCCGGCAAACCCCGGCTATGACGCGATGGTGCTGAAAGCGCTGAAAGCCGACATCGTCGGCGCCAGCGTCGACATGCCGGGCCTGGAGTCCTCAGTGTCGCGCGATGCACAGGGCCGGGCGACGAAAGTCACCACCAATCCCTTCACGCTGACCGTCGGCGCGCGTGACAATCCGGACGGCGAACAGTTCGCTGCCGCGCTCGCCACCGTAGGCTACGAGACGCTGACCTTCTCGGGTCAGGGCGAGTCGCTGTATGATCCGGACGCGGATCTTGTGACGCTCGTGAAAGGCAAGAACTACTGGAAGCTGAACGAAGGCTTCAAGCTCGACGTCTCGGCCAAGTATGCCGGCACCAAGGCTATCGCTGCGGCGCAGGTCGCCTCGCTCGACGAGAGCGCCGATCCGGAAGCCATGCTGAACGCCGTGATGGAGAATGTCGTCGTCCACGGCATCGAGATTTCGCTTGATGATGACGGCATCCTCGACCGGTCGATCAATGCCTACGCCGCCCGGTCCGGCGAAGATCCGGCCGCCCTGCGCAGCCAGCTCTCCAGCATCATCGCGGTGGCCCCGATGTTCGCTGCCGGCACCGGCATCGACCCGGCCATTGTCACTGAACTGGCGACCGCGCTCTCCAGCTTCGTGACCGAGCCCAAGGTGCTGACCATCTCGCTTGCCCCGAAAGCCCCGATCAGGGCTCAGGCCTTCGTCGATGCGGCCTCGGATCCGTCCAAGGCGCTGACCAGGGAAACGCTCGGCTTTTCGGCCGGTAACAAGTAAGGCCTCAGGGCCTCACGGGCGATCAGGGCGCGGCGGCTCCGGCTTCCGCGCCCTTTTCTTTGCCGCCGTCCCGGCGCATAGGCTAGCGCGCATGAAACTTGCTTTTTTCGGAGATGTCGTCGGAAAGCCAGGCCGCAGCGCGGTGCAATCGCACCTGCCGGGCCTCAAGGCGCGCCTGCGGCTCGATTTTGTCGTGGTCAACGGCGAGAACGCCGCCGGCGGCTTCGGCCTGACCAGCCAGATCGCCGAGGAATTCTTCGCCGCCGGCGCTGATTGCCTGACGCTCGGCGACCATGCCTGGGACCAGCGCGAGGCGCTCACCTATATCGAGCGCGAACCGCGCCTCCTGCGCCCGCTGAACTATCCGCCCGCCGCCCGCGCGCCGGGGAAGGGGGCGGAGCTCTTCACCCTCCCGGACGGGCGCCGCGTCGGCGTCATCCAGCTGCAGGGCAATGTCTTCATGCGCCAGTCGCTCGCCTGTCCCTTCGCTGCCGCTGACCTCGCGCTCGACCAGATGCCCCTGGGCGCGGTGGCCGACGCGGTCATCATCGACATGCACTGCGAGGCGACCTCCGAGAAGATGGCGATGGGCCACCACTGCGACGGCCGCGCCAGCCTCGTCGTCGGCAGCCACACCCATGTGCCCACCGCCGACACGATGATCCTCACCGGCGGCACTGCCTACCAGACCGATGCCGGCATGTGCGGCGATTACGACTCGGTGATCGGCATGCAGAAGGAAGGCTCGCTCTACCGCTTCCAGTCGCAGCTCCCCGGCGAGCGCTACCAGCCCGCCCTCGGCGAAGGCACCCTTTGCGGCACCTATATCGAAACCGATGACCGCACCGGCCTCGCCGTAAAGATCGAACCCATCCGCATCGGCGGGCGCCTCAGCCCGCAGGTCCCCGCAGCCTGAACCCGGCCCGCCGATCCTGAGACGGGGCGATAGCCAACCGTCACAGAGTTCGAACAAATGAGAAAAATCGCCATTCGATATGCACTGGCTGCATACGGATGAAGCCGGTTTCCGGGGGGTGACGAGAAGAGCAGCCCGTACTTTCGCCTGCAGGAAGCACCCCGCCCGAAAATCCATCCCCCTTAAGCTATTATAAAATACTTCCCCCATCTTTCCGCCACACCTCCGCCCACGGAGCTATACGCCGTGCATGGTCACCGAAGAAATTTCAGAGCTCCGAGACCCTCTCCTCCCGTTTCATGGGAGAGGGGCCAGCGGCGCGCCCCCCTGAACCCTCTCCCGCATCGCGGGAGGTGAGGATCTTCGCCAGACACTACAGGCCTCGAAACCGGCGCCCCCGCCGAACAGCCAAGGCGCTTCCCATCCCCCGGGCGCTGCGTTAGAGAGCCCCCAGCGCATAAACCGAACAAAACCAAGAGGGTCATCCATGGCCGGCCATAGCAAATGGGCAAATATCCAGCACCGCAAGGGCAAGCAGGACAAGAAGCGCGCGGTGCTCTTCGCGCGCCTTGCCAAGGAGATCACGGTCGCCTCGAAGATGGGCGGCTCCGATCCGGGTATGAACCCGCGCCTGCGCCTCGCCATCCAGAACGCCAAGGGCGTCTCGGTGCCAAAGGAGAATATCCAGCGCGCCATCGACAAGGGCCAGAGCGCCGGCGGCGCCGACTATGCCGACATCCGCTATGAAGGCGTCGGCCCCGGCGGCGTCGGCATCATCATCGAGGCCTCCACCGATAACAAGAACCGCACCGCCACCGATGTCCGCTCCGCCTTCACCAAGAGCGGCGGCGCGCTCGGCACCACGGGCTCGGTCTCGTTCAATTTCGACCAGCTCGGCGAAATTGAATATCCGGCGCGCGCCGGCACCGCTGACGAGGTGATGGAAGCCGCCATCATGGCCGGCGCGCAGGATGTCGAGTCGGACGAAGACGGCCACTGGATCTACACCGCGCGCGAAGATTTTGCGGCAGTCACCACCGCGCTCGCCGAAATCTTTGGCGCCAGGGTCGAGCCGGTCTCGGCCAGGATCATCTGGAAGCCGAAGGTCAACGCGTCTGTCTCCGGCGACAATGCCGACGCGCTGATGAAGCTGCTCGATGTCCTCGACGAACTCGGCGACGTTCAGAACGTCTATGACAATTCGCAGCTCTCGGAAGAAGAAATGGCGCGCCTCGCGGGTTAATTCCCATTGGTGGACCCAGCGGTTTATCCTTCGACTTCTCAGGATGAGCGCTCATCCGCTTTGCGAGCTAAGTGACAGGAGGAGCTACCATGCGCATTGCCATCGCCTCCGACCACGCCGCCGTTGCCCTCAAGGCTGCGCTCGCCTGATGGCTTCGCGAACAGGGCCACGAAGTAGAAGATCTGGGTACGGACGGTGAGGCGAGCGTCGATTATCCGGATTTCGGCTACAGGCTCGCCGGCCATGTGGCCGCCGGAAAGGCGACGCGCGCCATCGCCCTCTGCGGCACCGGCATCGGCATCTCCATCGCGGTCAACCGCCACCCGGAGATACGCTGCGCCCTCGTCCAGGAGCCGCTCTCGGCGGCCCTCGCGCGTGAGCACAACGACGCCAACGTCCTCGCGATGGGCGCCCGGATCATCGGAATCGAAATGGCCAGGGCCTGCGTGACCGCCTTTCTGACTACGCCGTTTGGCGGCGGCCGGCACGCACTGCGCGTCGAGAAGTTAGGTAAAGCGCCCGTCTGACGAATACGGATTACCTCTCCGCAGGCCCTTAGGGGATGCGCGCCTGAGCTCTCTCTCCCTGTGATCCTGGCTTCGAAGCCTCAAACGCCCAATCCCAGGCTCTCCAGGATCGTCTCGGTATCGGCGCCGAGCCGCGGCGGGGGGAGGTGCTGGCTGCTCGCGGGCGTCTGCGAAAAGACGACGGGGTGGCGCATCGCGCGGTAGACGCCGATCTCCGGGCCCCAGACTTTCTGGAAGAAGTCGGTCGCCACGAGATGCGCGTCGGTCAAAACTTCCGGCAATGTGTTGTAGCGCATCGCCGGGATGTTTGCCTTGTCCAGTCTTTCCAGCCAGTCGTCCGTGGTGCGCGTGGCGGTGACGTCCTCGATCAGGGCGTAGAGGGCGCCGGTATTCTCGGTGCGGGCCTGGTAGGTGCTGAAACGCGGGTCCTGGAAAATGTGCGGCATGCCGCCGATCTCGAAGAATTTTTCCCATTGCTGGTCCGAGTACGGAACAAGGCCGATATAGCCGTCCAGCGTCGGGTAGGGGCGCCGGTTCGGATTGACCGAGCGGGTATAGGCGAGGTGGCCCCGGGGCGGAATGAAGGTTTCGCCATAAAGGTTCTCGACCATGTTGAAGAAGGTGAAGCATTCCAGCATCGGCACCTGCACGAACTGGCCTTCGCCGGTCTTCGCCTTGTGGAAAAGGGCGGCGAGCGTCGCATAGGTGGCAAACAGGCCAGCCGTCTTGTCGGCGACAAGGGAGGGCGCGTATTCCGGCCGGCCGCCGGAGCGCACGGCGTTGAGATCGGCAAAGCCGGAGGCGCCCTGGATCAGGTCGTCATAGGCCTGGCGGAACTCGTAAGGCCCGCCTTTGCCGAAGCCGGCGCAGTGGACATAGACGATGCCGGGCCGCAGCGCCTTCACCTGCTCGTAGCCGAAACCAAGGCGTTCCATGCCGGCAAGGCGGACATTGTGGAAGAAGACGTCGGCGGTCTTCAGCAGCTGCGTCAGCGCCGCCTTCCCCTCGGGGGTCTTGGCATCCAGCGTCATGGAGCGCTTGTTGCGGTTCAGCGCCATGTAGATCGGACCGAGATCGCCGGTCGGCGAGCTGCCCGCATAGCGCATCGTGTCACCCTTGCCGGGCGGCTCGATCTTGATCACTTCGGCCCCGAGATCGGCGAGGATCATCGTCGCGAAGGGGCCCAGCACGACCGTGCTCATGTCGACGATTCGGACACCGGAGAGCGGGCCGGTGCGGGGTGCGTCGGTCATGGGCAGGTCTCCTCAGGCGGTGGCCGGTAAGTGCCCCGCAGGGCCCTTGCAGATCAAGCCTTTCTTCGGGTCAGAGGCCAAGCGCCAGCCGGGCTTCCTCGATATGACCGGTTTTCGCCGCGAAGGCCGACCAGTCATCAGACGCCGCGATGGGGTCCCACAGCGCCTCGACCTCCTCGATGACGAGGCTGGCCGGCTCGGGCTTCTGGAAGTAGGCATGCGACAGCCGCCCGGGCCGCACCGGCGTGCGGGCGAGCAGGGCAGCCCGCACCGGCGCGAAGGAAGGGCGCCCATAGAGCGCGGCCTGCGGCGAGGCGGCGGCCCGCGCTTCATCCGCGCAGAACCAGTCGAAAAAGGTCTGCGGCCAGCTTGCCCCGCTATCGGTCATCCAGCCGTAGAGTGCCTGCAGCAGGCCGATGTCCTTCGCGCGGTCCCCCACAGGTGCGAGCCCGAGCAGGGCATGGGTATGGGCGGCGAAGCTGGCCTGATAGGCGGCCTCGTAAGGCGCCAGCGACGGGGCGAGGTCTTCGGCCTGCGCCAGCAGGAGGAGCGCCGAGGCGAGCTGTTGCAGGGCCCAGCCGCCCTGCACCGGCTGGCGGCCAAACCGGTAGAGGCCGTTCTGGTCGAAATAGGCGGCGGTGAAGTTCGGGTCCGACTGGGCCAGGAAGCGCCAGGGGCCGAAATCGAAGGTCTCGCCGGTGATGTTGAAATTGTCGGTATTCATCACGCCGTGCACGAAGCCGGCGGCCATCCACTGCCCGATCATCCGGCCGGTCGCCGCCGCAATCTGCTCCAGCAGTGCGCAGGCCTTGCGGGCCATGTCCGGGTCATCGGCCTCCGGATGGAACTGCGCAACGCAGTAGTTCACCAGCTGCGCCATCGCCTCGCGGTCATCCAGGTATGCGCAGCGCTGGAAAGTGCCGAACCGGACATGGCTGTGCGACAGGCGCACGAGTACCGAGGCGCGGGTGGGGGAGGGCTCGTCATTGCGCTCCAGCGCCTCGCCCGTCTCGAACAGGCTGAACGCCTTGGAGGTGTTCACGCCAAGGGCTTCGAGATAGCTCGCGGCCAGGATTTCGCGCACCCCGCCCTTCAGCGTCAGGCGGCCATCGCCGCGCCGTGACCAGGGCGTCTGGCCGGACCCCTTGGTGCCGAGATCCAGCAGGCGGCCGGCAGGGTCGCGCACCTGCGCGAACAGGAAGCCGCGCCCGTCACCGAGGTCGGGATTGTAGGTGCCGAACTGGTGGCCGTGATAGCGCATCGCGAGCGGCTGCGGCAGGTTGGCAGGCAGGGGGTCAAATCGCGCGAAGTGCTGCGCCCAACTGGAATCTGGCAGGCTGCCGAGGCCTACGGCTTCGGCCCAGCGCTGGTTGCGCCAGCGCAACACTGTTTGCGGAAAGTTGGCAGCCTGCACCGGGTCGCCGAACTTTTCCGCAAGCTGCTGGAAGGGCGGGCTTACAGTTCCTTTTCCAGACTTTTGAGTATTTTCTGGGTAACCCAAGGGAATTTGGCCTTCCGTAAACGTGTAGGGAACATACCGGGTTCCGATTAGGTATGCTGCATCGCAGCACAGATCCCTACTTGCACTGCGTGTCAGACGCTTAATGGTGGGAATTGGTCAAATTCATGACAGGCTGCACAAGCTTGCGCCAGACCGTAACAGTTTCGGGAGGAAACCAATGACATCTTTTAAAGAAATGCTCTTTTGTGCATCGGCCATTGCGCTGAGCGGCTCCTTTGCCGCGCAGGCGCAGGAGGACGAGAACGAGCGCAAGCTCGCAACCGTGACTGTTACGGGGTCGGCCATTGCCGGAACACCGGAAGACGCCGCCTTGCCGGTCGACGTCCTCACGGCAGCTGACCTTAAGCTGGAAGGCAACCCCACGATCACCGAGCTGATCCGCAATCTCGGCGTCTCGTCGGGCGTCGACGGACAGACCAACCAGTTCGCGTCTAACGGTCTGGAAGGCACCTCGAACGTCAACCTGCGCGGCCTTGGCCCGGCGCGGACGCTGGTGCTGATCAATGGCCGCCGGCAGGTCTATTCGCCGGTCGCAATCGGCGAGCAGGCCCAGCTCTTCATCGACACCAATATGATTCCGACCGCCGCTGTTGGCCGGATCGAGGTACTGAAGGACGGCGCGGCCGCGATCTACGGCTCCGACGCCATCGCCGGCGTCGTCAACTTCATCACCCGCAGCGATCTTGAGGGCTTCGAGATCGGCGGCGACTATTCTACCTTCGACGGCAATGATGACGGCAACTACAATATTTCCGCCGCCTATGGCCTGCAGGGCGGTAACTGGAATTGGGTCACCTCAGTCGGTTATAATTTCCGTTCCGAAGTCGGTTTCCTCGAAAAGGACTGGGGTACGCCCCCCGTCACGGAAAACCCGGTCGCGGGCTACTCTTCGCTTTCGAATCCCGGCCGTTTCCTCACCATTGGCCCTCTGCCGGGCGGTAGTGTCGGCGTAAACGGCAATATTGCCGATGTTGGCTGCGTCCCCCTGGGCGGGCAGCTCGGACCGGACAATCAGTGCCGCTTCCAGTTCACCCAGTTCGACAACCTGCAGGAGAAGGAAGAGCGTTACCAGATCTTCTCCGAATACAACCGCACCTTCGACAATGGGGCTGAGTTCCACCTCGAAGCCCTTTATGGCAAGTCGGAAGTGCCCGAATGGAAGACCTCGCCCTCCTATCCGCCGCAGGCGCTGACCAACCAGGTCGTGTTGCCGAGCCATCCCGGCTGGCAGCAGTATATTGCCGATAATCCGGGCACAACACTCGACACCGCCTTCCAGGCGCTGTTCATCGGCCGGGTCTATGGCTGGGGCGGCTTCCCCGGCACCGGTTTCGGTGCGCAGGAGGGCGCCCGTGAGCATGAAACCTTGCGGATCGCCGGCGACCTGGCCGGGACGTTCGGCAATGGCATCAACTATGATTTCGGTCTTGGCTACTCCAAGTCGGAATTCTACGCCAAGTCGAATGACACCTATATCGTGGGCCTGACGGCGGCCCTGCGCGGCTTTGGCGTCTGTACCAATCCGATCGACGGCACTGACCCGGCAACCGGAACACAGCCCTTTGCTCCCGGCTATACCGGTTCGCTGACGGCCGGCGGCGGCGCCTGCGAATATTACAACCCCTTCTCCAACGCGATCCCTGCGGGCGCGATCAACGGCGCGGCCAATCCGCAGTACAATCCGGCACTGGCAAATTCGCTGACGCTCGCTGACTGGATGACCGATGGCGGCGCCGAAGGCACCCAGCAGAACGAACTCCTGGTCTTTGACGCCGCCCTTTCCGGAATGAGCGGCGTTCAGGCGGCAGGCGGCGAGGTCGGCTGGGCCGTTGGCGCGCAGATCCGCAACGAGGCCCGCACGACCGCGCCGACGGACCTGACCAACCTCAACCTCACGCCGGGACCCGGCGGCACGGGCGCCTTCTCCTTCCTTGCCGGCACAGTGCCGACCAACAGGGACCAGACGATCTACGCCGTGTTCGGCGAACTTCAGGTCCCGCTGACTGAGGATATCAATATCCAGGTCGCGACCCGGTTTGAGGATTATGGCGGCGATATCGGCTCGACCTTCGACCCGAAGGTTGCGGCCAAGTGGCAGGCCACGCCGAACTTCGCCCTGCGCGGCTCGGCCCAGACCTCGTTCAAGGGCCCGACGCTGAACCAGCTCGGCGGTGTCGGCACCACGCTGCAATTCGTGGCGCCGACCAGCGCGTTCAAGGCCGTCGACCAGTTCGGCAACCCTGAACTCAGCCCGGAAAGCGCGTTCAGCTTCAACCTGGGTGCGCTCTACCAGAATGGCGGGTTCAACGTTTCGCTGGACTACTACAATTTCGATTTCAGCGACCCGATCATCGTCGAGGAGCAGGCCAACATTGTTGGTGCCGCGCTTGCTGCCCTGGCCACGCCGACGACCGCCGACGACGCGGTGCTGAGCCGGATCGTCTTTGACGGCACGCCTGCGCCGAATACGATCTCGCGGATCCGCACCAATGTGGTGAACGGGCCCGATATCGAGACCTCGGGCATCGACCTGAGGGTCGAGAATGCCTGGGATAACTTCATGGGCGGGGAGTTCGCACTCGGCCTGGATGCGACCTATGTCATCGAGTATGTGGTTGCGCCCTACTTCGTAGAGGGCGTCGCGATTGGCGGGGGCGATTATGTCGACCAGTTCAACCGGTCGAACTTCACGCGTTCGCTGCCGCAGTGGAAAGCGAACGTCTTCGCCAACCTTGCCCTCGGCGACCACAACCTTCGCGGCGTAGTCCGCCATATCGACAGCTATGATGACGAGCGTCCGGCCGCCGCTCGGGGCGGAGTCTACCCGGAGATCGACAGCCAGACGACCCTGGACCTCTTCTATAACTGGGAAGCTCCGCTCGGCCTCGATCTTGGCCTCTCGGTGGTCAACGTATTCGACCAGGACCCGCCGGCTGCGGCTTTCGACACGAACTATGATCCCTACACGCACAATCCGTTCGGCCGCACCATCAAGGTCAGCGTGAAGAAGGCATTTGGCCCGGGAAGCTGATCGGCGAGACGCCGCACTGACAGAAACGGCCCCCGGAAACGGGGGCCGTTTTTTCATGGGTGCCGGAAAAAGGGGGTGGCCCGAAGGCTTGCCCCTTTATTGTGCCCTCCAAGCCCGGTGCAAAGCACGACCTGATGGACTCAGATCATGTGCTCCAGGTTTTGATTTGGCTGAATTCGTCTGCTCAACCGGTACTCGCCTGAGCGCAGTTTGCTTTAGCCACGGCTCAGGAACGGGGCGCCGGTGAGGCGGCCCCGGTTGCAGGCTGTGAAGGCGCTGGCGGCGCGTGTCAGAGCGCGCCGAGGGCCCGGCCGGTAATCTCTCCGGCGTCGCGCGCGGCCTGCCGGGCGGTGGAGGAGACCGGGGTGAGGTTCAGGAAGCCGTGCACCATTGAGGCGTAGTCGCGGTCGGAGACCCTGATACCGAGGCCGCGCAGCCTGGCGGCGTAGGCGAGACCCTCATCGTGCAGGGGATCCCAGCCGCAGACGATGATGTGCGCCGGGGGCAGGGCCTTCAGGTCCTCTGGCGGCGCGAACAGGGGGGAGATGCGCCGGTCCATGCGGGCGCCGGGGTCCGGCAGGTAGTGACCCCGGAAGAACTCGAACAGGCTCGCCGAAATGAACAGGCCGCTTTCCTGCGGCGTCATCGGTTTGGAGCGGATGTCGGCGAACTGGAGGAGGGGATAGAGCAGCAGCTGGAAGGAGGGCTTTGGCCCGCGCGCACGCACCATTTCCTGGGCGAGGTAGGCCGCCAGGTTGCCGCCGGCGCTGTCGCCCGCCACGGCGACGCGGGCCGGGTCGATGCCGGCTTTTGCCCAGCCTCTCTCCTGCACCCAGGCCCAGGCGGCGAGCGCATCCTCATGCGCGCTGGGAAAGCGGTGTTCGGGCGCGAGACGGTAGTCGACGGCGAGCACGCGGCAGCGCGAGCCTTCGGCAAGTCGCCGGCAGAGCATGTCATGGCTGTCGAGATCGCCGAGGACGAAGCCGCCGCCATGGAAGAACAGGATGCCGGGGCCGGGCGGCACGCCCGCACCGAGGGGCACATAAAGGCGCGCCTTGATGTTGCCGGCGGCGCCCGGAAGGATCAGCAGGCGGACTTCCGCCAGCTCCGGCGCATCCGGCTCGGCGCTGTAGTCCATGCGCAGGAATTCGCGGCGCAGGCGGTCGACGGGCAGCTTCAGGTCAGGCGGCTTCAGGTCCGGAAAACTGAACCGGCCCCGAAGGCTGCGAAGGGCGTCATCGAACGTCATCAATGCGCCACTGCCTGCCAATTCCGGCGATGTGAGGGCAGGCCAGCGGCTTTGCAGGCACCGGGCCAGAGACGTCTGTGTCACGGCCCGGTGAAGGCGGCGTCAGAGCGCGGTAACGCCGGGTCCGGGCGGCTCGGCATACAGGGCCTGCACAAGATCTGCGCGCCGGGAAATGACGAGGCGCTGGTTCACATAGCCCTTGTCGGTGATCTCGCCGGCATCAATGCTGGGCGCTTCGGTCATCACCATCAGCCGCTTGATGCGGCGGGACGAGCCCTGTTCGGATGCGTTGAAGGCGGCGGCCTTGCGCGCGAGGTCTGCGACGAGCGCGGCAAAGCCTTTCGCCGGATCGCCGGCCGCCCTGATGTACTGTTCGGCGGCGGCAGGAGAGGGCCAGACAAGGGCGGTGGCAAAATCCTTGTCCTGGCCGCAGATCACGGCGTCAAAGATCAGGGGCGAGCAGGCGGCGACGAAATCCGGGCGCAGCGTGCCGACCGAGACCCAGGTGCCCGAGGAGAGCTTGAAGTCTTCCCCGACGCGGCCATCGAAGATCAGGCCCTTGTTCGGGTCGGTCTCGTCGACGAACTTCACGGCGTCGCCGAGGCAGTAGAAGCCTTCCTCGTCGAACACTTCGGCGTTCTTCTTCGGGTCGCCCAGATAGCCCGGCATGACGGTCGGGCCCTTGACGCGGACTTCCAGCTTCTCGCCGTTCGGCACCAGTTTCAGGGTCGTGCCCGGCAGCGGCAGGCCGATCAGGCCGACGCGTTCTACTTCCCAGTGAACCACGGTAATGCCCTGCGTTTCGGTGGCGCCGTACATGGTGACGATGGGAATGCGGCGGCCGGTGGCCTTGATTGAGAGGGCCTGCAGGCGGTCATAGAGATCGTCCGAGAGCGTTGCGCCGCCATAGCCGATCGAGCGCATGTTCCTGAAGAAGGCCTTCAGCAGCGTCTCATCCTGCTCCATTGCCTCGGCGAGCATGGAGAGGGCGATCGGGGCTGTTCCGAACACGGACGGACTGGCTTCGCGGATATTGCGGATGGTTTCGTGGAAGAGGGCCGGCGTCGGCTTGCCGCCATCGATCCAGAAGGTGGAGCCATTCCAGAGCGCGCCGTTGAAGTTCACGTTGGAGCCGGAGATGTGGTTCCAGGGCAGCCAGTCGAGGAAGCTGTCGACGCGGGCGGGATCATGTTCCGGGTCGCGGCCGGTATCCTTCAGGCCTTCCTGGCCGCCGATCATGGAGCACATCGCGCCCTGCGTCGTCGGCACCGGTTTCGGCATGCCGGTCGAGCCGGAGGTGAAGAGGTATTTCGCGACCGAGGCATCGTTCAGCTTCGCCATGGCGGCGGCGACGGCGGGCGTCGGCGCAGCGGCGCAGAGCGCGCCATACGCGATCACCGCATTGTCGCCCTCGGGGTCGGCGCTGACGGTCCTGAAGGCGCCGGCGGGGAGCGCGGCGAGGGCCTTCCGGAAGGGCGCGAGTTGTTCGGCGAATACGACGGCGGGTTTCACCGCGCTGAAGCAGTGCTTCAGCTTGTCGAAGTCTGTCGACATCGTGGAATAGGGGACCGAGATGGGAGCTGCCGGGGCGCCGATCTTCTGCGCGGCGAGGATGACCATCGCGGCGCGGATTGAATTGCCCGAGAGGAGCATGACCGGGGCATCCGGGCCGGCGCCCAGATCGAGGAAAGCCTGCGCGAGACTGTCGGTGATGGTCTTCGCTTCGCCGTAGGTCAGCGTCACCCATTCATCCGTCTTCGGATCACGCTCCCGCAGGAAGGGACGGTCCGGGTGTTGCGCGGCGCGCTCGTCGAGGCAATGCGGCACTGTCTTCGGGCGCTCGCCGGGCGATTGGTTGGCGCAGATGTAGATCGCGCCGTCCCTGCGCGTCATCGAGACGTCGGGTGTCTTCTGCGGCAGGGGGCGGAATGCGGGCAGGGTTTGTCCCTCGGCCATGATGTGTCTCCTCCGGTGTCGATGCTGGTTTTGTTGCCCGACGCATAGTGCCCTCAGGAGGCTATGCAACCGGTGACGCCGCGAGAGGCTTCCGGCTGTCAGGCCTGCGCTTTCACGGCGTCCGCGACAAGGGCCAGCGCGCGCTGCATGAGTTCCGCGTCGAGCGCTTCGGCCATCACGCGGATCAGCGGCTCGGTGCCGGATTTGCGCACGACCATCCGTCCACGGCTTCCGAGCAGGGCGTCCGCTTCGGCGAGCGCGGCCCTGACCCTGTCGGATTCGATAGGGTTGGCGCCGGTATAGCGGATGTTGACGAGTTTCTGCGGGGCAGGCTCGAACACGCGCAGCAGGCTGGAGGCCTTCCCGCCGCGCGCAGCGAGCACGGCCAGCACCTGCAGGCCGGCGAGCAGGCCGTCGCCGGTGGTCGAGACATCCGACAGGATGATATGGCCGGATTGTTCGCCGCCGAGATTGTAGCCGTGCTGGCGCATGTGCTCGCCGACATAGCGGTCGCCGACTTTCGTGCGCGCGAGCGAGAGGCCGGAGGCTTTCAGGTATTCGTCGAGGCCCATGTTGGACATGACCGTGGCGACCATGCCGCCGCCTTTCAGGCGCTGCGTGCGGTGCATCTCGGACGCGATCAGCGCCATGACCTGGTCGCCGTCGGCCTCCTCGCCGGTTTCGTCCACGACGATCAGGCGGTCCGCGTCGCCGTCGAGGGCGATGCCGATGTCCGCGCCGGTCTCCAGCACGGCGGCTTTCAGCGCGCCGGTCGCGGTGGAGCCGACGCCCGCATTGATGTTTACGCCGTCCGGCTCGGCGCCGATAAGCGTCAGCTGCGCGCCGAGGCGGCGCAGCGCTTCGGGCGCCGCCTCGAAACCGGCGCCGTGGGCGCAGTCGAGTACGACTTTCAGGCGCGAGAAGTCCTGGCCCTTGCCGATCGTCTCGAGGCAGCGGCCGATATAGCGCCGGCCCGCGCCCGCCATGCTGGCGGGTTCGGCGATAGCCGCAGGCGGGGCATAGTCGCCGTCGAGGGCGGCGGCCATTGCCGCCTCGAGCGCTTCCTCGACATCATCCGTGAACTTCACGCCTTCGGGGCTGAAAAGTTTCAGGCCATTGTCTTCATACTTGTTGTGGCTGGCCGAGACCATGAAGCCGAGCGCCGCGCCGGTCTCGCGCGTGATCAGCGCGACGGCGGGCGTGGGGACGACGCCGAGACGGACGGGCTTGACGCCCATCGAGGTGAGCCCCGCAATCAGGGCGGCTTCGATCATCTCACCGGAGCGGCGGGTGTCGCGGCCGATGACGACTTCGCGGCCGCCTTCCGGGGCGAAGGTGCGTGCGGCGGCGATGGCGAGGCGCAGCGCAGTCTCTGCCGTCATCGGGGCCTTGTTGATCCGTCCACGGATTCCGTCTGTGCCGAAGTATTGCCGCGCCATGCTGAACCCCTGCGCCGTCAGAGCGGCGTCACATCCCCGTATACGATAAAGTCCGGATTGTCGTAGCCGCGGTCCCGCTTTCCATAGAGGAGGGGCGCGTGGTCAAGGGTCAGGACGCGGCCTCCGGCGGCTTCCACGACAGCCTGCCCGGCGGCGGTGTCCCATTCCATCGTGCGGCCGAGGCGGGGATAGACGTCCGCTTCACCGGCGGCGACGAGGCAGAACTTGAGAGCCGAGCCAGCGCCCGCTATTTCCTTGACCCGGTACCTGGCCAGCCAGGTGTCGGTTTCCGGCGAGCGGTGGGATTTGGAGGCGACCGCAGTGAGGCCGTCCGCGGGCGCCGGGCGGATGCGCAGGGGGGCGCGCTTCTGCGGCACGGGGCCGTCCGGCGCGGCCTCGGACTGCCAGGCATGAGATGGGCTTTCGGCGACGAACAGGCGGCGGAGCGCCGGCGCATAGACAACGCCCATCACCGGGCGGCCGTGCTCGATGATCGCAATGTTGACCGTGAACTCGCCGTTCTTCGCCACGAACTCCTTCGTGCCGTCGAGCGGGTCGACCAGCGCGAAGCGGCTGCCGTGTTCGGGCATGTTGCCGCCGGCCATGGATTCCTCGGCGATCACCTGAAGGTCCGGCTCGGCCTCGCAGAGCCCCTTCAGGATAATCGCTTCAGCCAGCCCGTCCGCCTGCGTCAGCAGGGACGCATCAAGCTTCATCTCGACCGAGAAATCGGTGCGGTAGACGCGCATGATTTCCTCGCCAGCGGCGAGGGCAATGCTGGCGAGTGTTTCGGCGGAGACGGCCATCCGTTTACTGCATCACGCTGATCAGCTCGACTTCGAACTGGAGGGGCGCGTTGGGCGGGATCGGGCCGCCAGGCGTGCCTTCGGCGCCGTAGGCAAGGTTCGCAGGTACGTAGACCATCCAGCGATCGCCCGGCTTCATGAGGGCGAGGGCTTCAACCCAGCCTTCAATCAGGCCGTTCGACGGAAAGGCTTCCGGCTCGCCGCGCTCATATGAGCTGTCGAACAGGGCGCCGGTCCCGGCGAGGCGGCCTTCATAATGGACGAGTACGAATTGTCCGTTCACGGGCGGTGCGCCGGCGGCCTCGCCGCTGGCGAGCACGGCGTATTCCAGGCCGGATTCCGTTTTCACCACTTCCGGGGCGTCCGGGTTCCAGGGGAAGTATTTCTGCCAGGCGGCGGCGTCTGCCACTTTCGGCACCTCGATGCCGAGCAGCTGGACGAGGAAGACAAGGTCGTCGCCGGCCTTGATCACATCGCCGCGCGGCTGGTCACCGTAAGCGAGGGCGCTCGGGATGTAGAAAAGGTATTCGTCGCCTTCCGACATTTCCTGCAGGCCCATGGTCCAGCCGGGAATGACCTGGTTGAGGCGGAAGCTGGCGGGCTCGCCCCGGTCGAGCGAGGAGTCGAATTTCTCACCGGTGGCGAGGCGGCCTTCGTAGTGGACGCTGACGCGGTCGGTCGCGACCGGTTTCCTGCCGCCGCCCGGGCCTTCCTTCAGCACGATGTACTGCAGGCCCATCGGACCGTTTTTTACATCCGGACCCGCCGGATTCCAGGGCAGGTGGTCCTTGAAGGCAGCAGGCATGGTGTCATCCGTGAAGGGCGGTGGAGGAAGGACGCCGTCAGCGGGCGCGGTGATCGGGTTTGGCGTGCAGGCCGTCAGGGTCAGGGCAGCCAGAGCGGGGATAAGCAGGGTGCGGAGCATGTGAGCTTGTCTCTCTTCGGGGGATCAGATCGCGCGCGGCGGGTATCCCGCCTGGGCAAGGGCATCGATGACTTCCTGCGTATGCTGGCTGTCACGGGTTTCCATCAGGATGTCGAATTCGGCGCCCTTGGCCGGCACGTCGAGCGCGATCCGGTTATGGGCGACTTCCATGATGTTGGCGCCGTTGTCGCCGATGATCTTGGAGACAAGCGCGAGCAGGCCCGGCCGGTCGTCGCCGACGATGCGGATGCGGGCGAGCCGGTTCTCGCGGACCAGGGCCCGCGTGAGTACCGAAGCCAGGAGGCGTGTGTCGATATTGCCGCCGCAGAGGACAAGGCCGACCTTGCGGCCATAGAAGCGTGTCGGATGCGCAAGAAGGGCCGCGAGGCCGGCAGCGCCGGCGCCTTCGGCAATCGTCTTCTCGACTTCGGCGAAGAGCGTGATCGCGCGCTCGAGATGTTCCTCCTCGACGAGGAGGATGTCGTCCAGCAGCTGCTCGGCGATGCGGCGCGTCAGCTTGCCGACTTCCTTGACCGCGATGCCTTCGGCAATCGTGGCGCCGCCCATCTTGGGCGTCTTGCCGCGCAGGGCTGCGTGCATGCAAGGGTACATGGCGGCTTCGACGCCGATGATCTTGATGTCCGGCCTCAGCGCCTTGGCCGCGACCGCGATGCCGGAGATCAGTCCGCCGCCGCCGATGGGGACAACGAGGGTGTCGAGGTCCGGCTGATCGGCCAGCATTTCGAGCGCGATGGTGCCCTGGCCGGCGATGATGTCGAGGTCATCAAACGGATGGATGAAGACCAGGCCTTCCTTCTCGCCGAGCTTGAGGGCGTAGTCTTTCGCCTCGTCGAACATCAGGCCTTCGAGGATGACCCGGGCGCCGTGGTCGCGGGTATGTTCGACCTTGTTGAAGGGCGTGGTCTCGGCCATCACGATGGTCGCGGGAATACCGAGGCGGCGGGCATGGTAGGCGACGCCCTGCGCATGGTTCCCGGCCGAGGCGGCGATCACGCCGCGGCGTTTTTCGTCGTCGGTCAGCTTGGACAGCTTGTTGAGCGCGCCGCGCTCCTTGAAGGCCGCCGTATACTGGCGGTTCTCGAACTTGATCCAGACATCCGCGCCGGTAATCGCCGACAGGGTGCGCGAATGCGCCAGCTCCGTCCGCTCGATGTTTCCTTCGAGGACTTTGGCGGCCGCCTGCACATCGGCAAGCGTCACAAGGGGGTCTGGCGAAAAGGTATCGGGCATGGGGTGGTTCCGGCGGGTCAAAGCGGGCGAACCCTATGCGGGGAGGCCTTAACTTACAAGCAATCCCGCTGTGCCCGGGGCCGGGTCATGCTCGGCGACCCAGTGGCCAGGGCCAATGGGGACGAGCTGGGCCTGGTACTGCTCGGCTTCAGGGTTATCGATGACCCTGGATTTGAGGAACCGCAGCGCCGCCCGGCTGTCGAGGGGGCTGGGCAGGTCGCCGGTCAGCTTCAGCTTTTCGCGCGCCCGCTCGCCTCTGGGGTCCGCGTTCGGCACGGCGGCGATCAGGGCCTTGGTGTAGGGATGTCGGGCATCGGTATAGATCGTGCTGCGCCCGGCCAGTTCGACGACGCGGCCAAGATACAGCACCATCACGCGGTGGCTGATCTGACGGACCACCGCGAGGTCATGGCTGATGAAGATCATCGCGAGGCCGAACTCCTTCTGGAGTTCGATCAGCAGGTCCACGACCTGGGCCTGGACCGAAACATCGAGCGCCGAGACGGCCTCGTCGCAGATCACGAGTTTCGGCTGCAGGATCATCGCGCGGGCAATGCCGACGCGCTGGTTCTGGCCGCCGGAGAGCTCGTGCGGGTAACGGTTGATGAGGTTCGGATCGAGGCCGACGCGGGGCAGGATCTCGCGCACCTTCGCTTCGCGCTGCAGTCTGTTGAGGGCTGGTTCGTGCACCTGCAGGGGTTCGGCAATCGAGGCGCCGATGGTCATGCGCGGGTCGAGGCTGGCGAGCGGGTCCTGGAAGACGATCTGCAGGTCGTCGCGCAGGGCGTTCATTTCGCGGGCGCCGGCCTTGGAGATATCCTTGCCGAGCCAGGCGACGGTGCCGGCCGTCGGCGGAATAAGGCGCAGCACGCCGCGCGCGAGGGTGGACTTGCCGCAGCCGGATTCGCCGACGACGCCGAGTGTCTCGCCGGGGCGCAGGTCGAAGCTGACGCCGTTGACGGCTTTCAGCGGTTTGGTTTTGCCCAGAAGGCCGCCCTTCACCTGGATCGGGAAGTGGACCTTCATGTCATCCACCTGCAGCACCGGGGCGATGTCCGGAGAGGGGGCAGGAGAGAGCGGCGGGCGGCCCGGCGGGTCCGGCAGGTCGATGCGCGGCACGGCGGCCAGCAGCATCCTGGTATAGGGATGTTGCGGGGCGTAAAAAATGTCGTCCACCGCGCCCTGCTCGACGATTTCGCCGTGACGCATGACGATCACGCGGTCGCACATGCGGGCGACGACGCCCATGTTGTGGGTGATCAGCACGATGCCGGTGCCGGTCTCCCGCTTCAGCTCGTCCATCAGCTCCAGCACCTGCGCCTGTACGGTCACGTCAAGCGCCGTGGTCGGCTCGTCGGCGATCAGCAGTTTTGGTCCGCACAGCATGGCGATGGCAATCATCACGCGCTGGCGCATGCCGCCGGACAACTCGTGAGGGAACTGGTCAAGCCGGCTGGCGGCTTCCGGAATGCGGACGTGCTCCAGCCAGTCGACGCAGCGCTTGTTGGCCTCGTTGCCCTTCAGGCCTTTGTGCAGCGCCAGGATTTCGCGCATCTGGGCGCCCACCGTCATGTGCGGCGTCAGGCTGGTCAGCGGGTCCTGGAAGATCATCGACATCTCGGCGCCGCGGATCTTGCGCAGCTGCGGCTTCGGGGCCGTCAGCATGTCGGTGCCATTGAACAGGATCTGGCCGGTGGCGGCGCCGTTCTCGGCGAGCAGGCCCATCGCTGCGAGGGCCGACTGGCTCTTGCCGGAGCCGCTTTCGCCGACAATGCCAAGGCATTCACCGGCCGATACGTGAAAGGAAATTCCCCTGACAGCGTTTACGGTGCCGTCAGCGGTATCGAAGTTTACGGCGAGGTCTTTCACGGTCAGGATCGTCATGCCCAACGGGTAGCGCCTTGAAACGAACTCGCAAAGAGGCGGGACGCAGAAAACAGGAACGCCGCGCCTCCTGTGGGGTGGGAGACGCGGCGTAACTGAGGCTGGCTGCCGGCAGGGCCGGCAGGGCCTCAGTATTTGTAGGCGAGGCCGACACCCACGACGAGCGGGTTGATATCGACATCGGCGTTCACGCTAGCGCCCAGGGCGGTTGTGAAGTCGACCGTCACATCCGTGTTGATCCAGATCTTCTTGACGTCGACGTTGAGCGCGAAGCCGCCCTCCTTGCCGTCGAGGTCATAGTCGAAACCGGCCTGGAGGGCGGGGCCGAAGCTTGGATCATAGTCCATGCCGTCTGCGACCGGGCCTTCGTCCTCGTTGAAGAAGAAGGTCGCGTTCACGCCGGCGCCGACATAGGGCTTGAACTTGCCGGCGTTCCGGAAGTGGTATTGCAGGGTGAGGGTCGGCGGCAGCAGCCAGACGTCGCCCAGATCGACAGTGGCATTGGTCAGGGCGCCGGGTACGGTCACGTTGACGACGCTGACATCGTGCGGTGTGACAGCAAGGATCAGCTCGGCGGCAATATTGTCGGTGAAGAAGTAAGTGATGTCGAACTCGGGGACATACTGGTCACCGATGTCGGCGTCGCCTGCGAGGCCTGCGCCGCCAGCCGACAGCGCGGCAGATTCGTCCGGCAGCACGGCAATCGCGCGCGCGCGAAGCATCCAGGGATTGTCTTGCGCCGTGGCGGCTCCGGCAAATCCGGTCAGGGCTGTGGCCGTCAGCAGGGCTGCAAGAAGGTGCTTTTTCATCGCTATGGTCCCGTCATTCCGGTGAGTGATGCACCCTCGTTAAGCCTCTGGAATTGTTCGCGAAATTGGCCAGCTTGACGCGCGTCGGCGAGCCGCGCGGCACAAGCGCGCGATTAGGTAATCGTCCGTATTGAGACGAAATTTTCAGCGGTGCAGGTTGGCGGGAGTGTGGAGGCGGCCCGCAGAGGAAGTCCGGACCAGGTCTGGGCGACGGCGCACCAAGGGGCAGGCGCCTGCCCCTGAGGAAAGGCTTGAACTTCCGGCCTCCAGTTGGGAACATGGCCTCTTTCCCTGTTCCCGGCTGGAGTGCACCTGATGCCCGTCATGAATTTTCTCACCCAATGCGTGTTTGATGCGGGCGCGCTGAAACAGCTCGCGGCGCTGGCCAAGGGGAAGGGGATCACGCGGCCCTTCATCGTGACGGATGCGGGCATCAAGGCCTCCGGCATCCTGGCAAAGGTCGAGGATGCGCTCGGTGTTGCGCCGGCCGGCGTGTTCGCCGAGACGGTCTCCAACCCGACCGAGACACAGACGAAGATTGCGGCAAAGCTCTACATGGAGTCCGGCGCGGACGGTATCATCGCGGTTGGCGGCGGCTCGTCGATGGACCATGCCAAGGCGATCGGCCTCATGGCCTCGCACAGCGACCCGCTGGAAACCTACGCGGCGATCATCGGCGGGGCCAGGAAGATCGGCAAGATCCCGCCCCTGATCGCGGTACCGACCACCGCCGGGACCGGTTCGGAAGTGTCTGTGGGCATGGTCATCATCATGGAGAATGGCCGCAAGGAAACCTTTGCCTCGCCGAACCTGATCCCGGTTGTCGCGCTCTGCGACCCGGACCTGACACTCGGCCTGCCCGCGGGCCTCACCGCGGCGACAGGCATGGACGCGCTGACGCATTGTATCGAAGCGGTGCTGACGCCGTCGGTCAATCCGCCTGCGGAAGGTATCGGCTATGATGGCGCGCAGCGAGCCTTCGGACAGGGCATGCTGGTGCGCGCCGTCAAGGACGGCTCGGACGCCGAAGCGCGCTGGCATATGATGATGGCAAGCTATGAGGGCGCGCTGGCCTTCGTGAAAGGCCTCGGCGGGGTGCATGCGCTCAGTCATGCGGCAGGACGTCTGGAGCAGAAGAAGCTGCACCACGGCACGCTGAACGCCGTTTTCCTGCCGCATATCCTGCGGTTCCACCAGGGCGCGGCTGACGCCAAATACGTCCGCCTGCGGCAGGTCATGGGCCTGAAGGCGGGCGCTGATCTCGCAGATGCGATCCAGGACCTCAACAACACGATCGGCATTCCGAAAAACCTGACGGCCATGGGTCTCGCAGCTTCCGACGCCCCGGGCATTGTCGACTACGCGCTCAAGGACCTCGCCCACTTCGGCAACCCGCGCCCGATGAGCGCGGATGACTACGCCAAAGTCTACGAAACCGCGCTAGCCTAGGCCCGCCTGCTCTTTGTGCGGATCAGCCGGCGGCTCACCCGGGCCCCGGCTGAACGGCTGGCCTATTCCGCTTCGAGAACCGGCAGGCTGAGCGCCTGTTCGATATCCGCCCAGCTGACGACCTTGAAGTTCTGGTCCTGGCCGGACTTCGGGTTGCCGTCGTCCTGAACGGTCAGGATGCCGCGCGGATAGCCGGGCAGCGCGCCGGAGAAGACGTCGAGACCGTCCGTGTGCGTCACGGCGTCGATGTCGAGCGCCGTGTTCTCGTCGATCGAGAAGCTGCCCATCGCAGTGTGCGGCGCCTTGCGGTCATACACCACGAACCGGTTGTCGGACTGGGCCGAGACGACGAGCCAGCCGGCGCCGTCCTTGCCGCGCCAGAGCGAGACGCCTTCGACATCCGCCGCCAGGCCGGCCGCGCCGCCGACGACATCGATCTGCTCCGGCACCGGCGCGGCATCGCGCCAGGCCATCTTCCAGAGACCCTGGTCTTCCTCGCCGACGAAGAGCAGGCCCTGCGCCTCGTCAAATACGCAGCCTTCCAGCTGGGTTGCCAGCTTTACCGTCTTCAGAAGTTCGCCGGTCAGTTCTGAAGGGCTTTCGGAGATGGCCCAGATTTCCGCCGTTCCGTCCTTGTACGTCACGCCTGCCAGGTCGCGTCCGCCTTCCCGGCCCGAACAGATGCCATAAGGCTCGAGGCGCCCGGTCGGCACGTCGCCGCGGTGCGAAACGGTGCCCGTGGCGCGGTCGATAAGGAACACGGAAATCGCGTTCACCTGGTCATTGCTGGCGAGGGCGACGTCATGGGGGCGATCCGCTGACTGACGAAGATCTATATTGTTGATCAGGCCGATCGGCAGGCGCGCCGCTTCGCTGCCGTCGAGATTGTAGACGACGAGGCCTTCCTGCTTGTTGGTGCCGAGAATCAGGGACTTCGCCGCGTCCTGCGGGTGCAGCCAGAAGGCCGGATCGTCGGCTGCGTCGCCGCGCGCGCCAGCGGGCGCGGTCTCGATCGACGCGGCGACCCGCGCCTGGCCTTCAATGACCGAAGGGGCGGAAACACAGGCGGCAAGAACCGCAAGGGCGCTGGCAGCGGCGAGAAGACGGGAACGCATCATGAGCGGTTTTCCTTCCTTGGGATGAGAATCGGTGGGCTTGGCGTCGGCTTATTGCGCAGCTGTGACCAAAAAGCGACTGTCACAAAACTTGTATCGATCTGTCACTTTGTTGCGATGAACGGCTGGTACCGTCGCCAGAGAGTAGTCCTTTCAACTTCGACTCGGGGTCCGATATGAAATCAAAATTCAGCCTTTTCACCACTGTCAGCCTGGCAACGCTTTGCTTTGGCTTCGGCGTCAACGCCGCCCATGCAGACGTCGTGCGCGGCGCGGTCAAGGACGCTACCGGCACTGCGCCGCTTGAAGGCGCCTTGGTCTCCATCGAGGAATTGGGTCGGTCGACCTCGTCCGATCGTTTCGGCAGCTACCGTTTCTCGAACGTGCCCGCCGGCGATTACACACTAGTCGTCTCCTATGTCGGCGCCCCGAAAATGACCCAGTCGATCTCGGTCGCGGAAACCGGCGAGATTGTGGTTGATTTGAAAGTCGGCGACGATGTGCGTTATCTCGATAACGTCCTGGTCGTCGGTTCTGCCGCTGCGCAAGCCGGCGCAATCAACCAGCAACGTGCATCCAATGCGTTGATCAATGTCATTGACAGCGACGGCCTTGGCAATTTCCCTGACACGACGGTCGCAGATTCGCTGTCGCGCGTGCCGGGCCTGTCTATCGAAACGGACCAGGGCGAAGGCCGTTATGTATCAATTCGCGGCATCAACACCGACTTGATCTCGTCAAGCATCAACGGCGTACGCACGCCGTCGCCCGAAGACCGCCGCGGCGTTCTTTTGGACGGCGTGCCGTCGGACCTGCTTGACACGATCGAAGTCCAGAAATCCCTGACCCCGAATGTCGATGGCGACAGCATTGGCGGCGTCATCAACCTTAAAACCATTTCCGCATTTGACCGGGATGGCCGGTTCATCCGCGCCAAGATTGAAGGCCAGTATAACGAGATCACTGAAGAGATTTCGCCAAAGGGCACGCTGACCTATTCCGAAACCTTCGGCGACAAGCTCGGCGTCGCTCTTTCGTTCAACTATCAGGACCTTCGTATTGAATCGCACAATAACGAAACTGGTGGTTGGGGCGAAGTCGATGGCGCTGACTTCCTGGTGCCGCAAGCGGGCACATTCTTTGTGCCGAACGATGACTATGAAATGCGTTGGTATGACCTGACCCGCACCCGCTATGGGTTCGTCGGAAACCTCGAGTATCGCGCGACCGAAAACACAGATCTCTATCTGCGCACCCTGTTCAACCAGTATGAAGACGACGAAGTTCGCAACAAGTTTGAATTCCGCGAGTTTGACGAGGAGATCGTGTCGGCTACGCCAACATCCGTTTCCGTTCGCCGCGGTGAGGTCGATGCTGAAGTGCGCGCGCGCCAGGAAGTCCGTAAGATCCAGACCATTGCATTGGGAGGCGACACTCGCCTCGACGATTGGAACTTCGATTACGAAGCGTCCTATGCTTACGCGGAAGAAGACGACAGCGATAACCACGACGTCGCATTTCGTTCCACGCCGGAGCAACGCAACAACACTGTCGGTTCAATCACGCTAGACTATTCAAACGCGCAAACGCCTATCATTTCCGGTCAGGCTCTTTCGTTCCTTTTGAATCCCAACAATTACCAGTTGGATGCATTCGAGCGTGAGTTCACGACCAACGAAGACACCGAGTTTGCTGGCAAGCTGAACATTAGCCGCGACAGCCTTTTCATGGGCATGCCGGTGGAATGGAAGGGCGGATTGAAATACCGGACCCGAGAGAAGGTGCGCGATGTCAATCTGGATATCTATGAGCCCAGCGAAGTGCTGAGCGATTTCATTGATAACAACAACGAAATTCCGGGATGGCGTTTGCCCAACTTTATTCCGACATGGCCGAGCGCAAACCTGACACGCGGACTGCGCAATACGGTCACCGCAGCCGATCGCGACGATGCGGCCTCCGCATTCGAAAGCCTCTCTGCGGACTATAACATTCAGGAAGACATACTGGCTGTTTACGGGATGGGGACGTTCGAAAATGGTCCGATTACGGTCGTCGCTGGTGTGCGTGTGGAGCAGACCAATATCGACAGCCGCGGCAATATCTTCACTGAGGGCGACGATCCGACCAACGTCACCGAACGCAACTTCTCGGACGACTACACAAACGCCCTGCCGAGCGTGAACGTCAAATATCAGTTCGCTGAAAACATCTTCGGTCGCGCTGCCTACTATGGTGCGATCGTCCGTCCGGCCTTCGGTGAAATGGCGCCAGTTGCCGTCTTCAACGAAGATCAGGATGGTGCGTTCATTGGCAATCCGAACCTGAAGCCTTACGAGGCTGACAACTTCGATCTGTCGATCGAGTTCTACCCCACAAAGCTGTCAGTGATTTCCGCCGGCGTGTTCGTCAAACAGATCGACAATGCCATTTTCCCGGTAACGTTTGATCTTGCGGACGTACCGGCTGCCATCGATCTGAGCTTCCTCAGCACCGCCCAGCTCGCAACGCTTGAGGAGGTAGAGACCTTCGTAAACGTCGGCTCTTCAGAAGTCAGCGGCGTCGAGTTCAACTATGTGCAGAACCTCGGTGACCTTGTTCCTGCGCTGGATGGTTTCCTGACCTCGGCCAACCTGACCTTCACAGATTCGGAAAGCACGCTTCCGGATGGTCGCAAGGTGCCGTTCCTGAAACAGTCGGACACCATCTGGAATATCGCCCTTGGATACGAAAAAGGCCCCTGGGACCTGCGCGTGTCTGCAAACTTCCGTGACGACTATCTCGACGAACTGTTCGACGATAATGTCGACCGCTACACCGACGACCGTACTCTGGTCGAAGCGTCAGCGAAGTATACCATCAGCGATAACTTCCAAGTCTATCTTGAAGGTAAAAACCTGACGGATGCTGAAGAGTATTACTATCACGGAGATGAGAACCGCTTGTCGCAGTACGATGAATTCGGCCGAAGCTTCGTATTCGGTGTTCGCGTTACCTACTGATACGCTGGATCATACTTGAAACAGACGGGCCGCAGCATCTTGCTGCGGTCCGTTTTCGTTCCGGCTCAGCCCCGCGTTTTCGACCAGGCCGCCAGCCGGGCGGTATAGGCGCGCGGCGTCTCGCCGGCGAGGCGGCGCGCGGTGCCGAAGGCGCGGCGCAGGGCGCGGCGGCGGGCTTTGGCGATCAGCGCCAGCGCGGCAGCGGCATCGGGTTTGGCAAGCAGATGTACCGGCGCGTCGATTATGGCGCCCTCCAGAAGGCCGAGATCGCGCCAGTCGCCGAGATCATCGCAGAGCCGCTCGGCAGCGGCGGCGTAGCCGTCCATCACTTCCGGAAAGGCGCCGCGCAGCAGCAGCGTCTGATACCAGTGATCCTTTGCGCGTTTTCGAAACTCGTGGACGGGCTCTTCGTCCCGGGCGCGCCGTGCCGCCTCGAAGGATCTGCGCAGCCGGCGGTAGCTGCGCTGCAGGCCGGGTGCGAGGGCGTGCCAGCCCGTCTGCGTCAGTGTCCAGGATTGCGCGCGCCCGGCCGCCGCGTCCATCTCTCCGGCGAAGGCTGCCAGCAGCCGCTTCTGCGCGGCCGTGCCGGCGGCGCGGCGCTTGCCCAGGGCGGCGCTCAGGTTGGCGGCGACGTCCTGCGGCAGGCCCAGCCGCGACAGCGTTTCGGTCAGGGCGCCCTTGTCTCTGAGCGCGGACAAGCGGGCCGCTGCTTGCCGGAGCACCGCGATCTCTTCGCGCGCCTCAGGAAAAACCGGTGCGACGAGGCGCAGCAGGGCGCGCAGTCGTTTGGTCGCCTTGCGGCCTTCGTGCACCTTGCGGGCAAGCGGCACTGTCCTGTCGGCCAATGCGGCGCCAATCGCCGAAAATTCCTCCGCCGCAATCCGGCGAAGGGCTTCGCTCGTCGACGCGTCGCCTGGCTTGAACCTGTAGGCCATCGTGTCGCCGGACCCTCCTCGCGCCCAGATTGCACAGGCAAATCAGCGCCGCCAACGCTCTCGCGCGGGCGGCGACTACAAGAATCTGGAGGGTTTTTGCCCGCCCGCCTTTAGACCCTTCCCGAAAGCAGGCGAATCCGCCGATACAGCTGGTCCATGCCCGGGACCCTGCAATCTGTTCTCAATAATCTCGCCCTGATGGCCTGCGCCCTGGCAATCGGCGCCTCCTGGGTGGCCGCGATCGTGTCGCCCAATTGCAGCTTCGACAAGCTGACGGGCGCGCGGGCAGACGGACACGTGCGCGAACTGATCCACCGCACCAGCCCGCAGCTGGGCTTCCTGATGGCGCTGGCAGGAGGCCTGTTCCTGTTCGCCTCCAGCCTCGTGTCTGGCATCGTGGCGCTGGTCGCGGCGTTCGGCTTCTACGCAACCCGGATGATGCTGGCGCCGAAGGAAGGCAGGAATGCCCCCGGGGTGCGCACCAAACGCAAGGAGCAGCGAGGCACTTCGGTCGGCCTGATCCTGATGTTCACCGCGACCGCCCTGATCGCCGCCATCCTCGGGCTCTTCGGGCTCTAGCCCTTCACCAGCCAGAGACAGCCCATTTCGTGGAGCTGGCGGAAATTTTCCGTCGAGCGATCTGTCGCCGCGCGGGCGAGGCGCCCGGCGGTTTTGCGGTTCACGGCCAGCATAAGGACGCAGACCAGCACGCCCACACCGGCCGTCCACCAGCCCACGGGCAGGGCAGCCAGCACGCCGATCAGAACCGCCAGATAGGCCAGCGCGTCCAGCACGCGGATCCGCACATCAAGGCCCCGGCCGAACGGTTTCAGCAATTCCGGCTGGCGGTGCAGCGCTTCGGCATCGATTGCAAAATGGGTGCCCGGCGTCTTTTCGAACACCAGAACGCGGGTCATCCGTCCGCCATTATGCGGGTTCGGTCGGCAGCTCAGGAACATCGCAAATCCCTCCTGTTTCGGCCCAGCGCACCGGGCTTTAACAGCAACGCCTGAGCGGCATGTTCCCCTGACAGGCGAAATTCAGCGTTTCTTCAATGCCTTGCGTTAACCTTTGAAAATTGCGCCCGGATGGTGAGGGCCATTGCGGGATTGAAATCCGGGGCTTACGCTGCAGCGCAACATGAAGGGTCGGTCAAGCGATGCTCTATTCCCTCGTCGAGATGAACCGGGTCGCGATGGCGCCCATGCGCCTGGCCGCCAAGGCGGGCCTGGCCGCGCTGGCCTCGCCCCTGAACCCGCTCGGCCAGACGAGTTATGGCAAGTCCCTTGCCGCCATGGCGGACGTGTTCGAGAGCGCGACCCGGTATTACGGCAAGCCCGAATGGCGCATCGACACGGTGCGCATCAACAGCGTGACCGTGCCTGTCAGGCCGGAAGTCGCCTGGCGCTCGCCCTGGTGCGGACTTGTGCACTTCAAGAAGGATCCGGACATTCTCGCCTCCACCCGGCGCGCCGGCGCGGCGCCTTTGCCCCGCCTGCTGATCGTTGCGCCGCTGTCGGGCCATTATGCAACGCTGCTGCGCGGAACGGTCGAAGGCTTCCTCGCGACGCATGACGTCTACATCACCGACTGGACAGACGCCCGGATGTCGCCGGTCTGGCTCGGCCGGTTCGATCTCGACGACTATATCGACCATATCCGCAAGATGCTGACGCATCTTGGCGGCGGCGCGCATGTCCTCGCCGTCTGCCAGCCCGGCCCGCCCGTGCTGGCCGCCATCTCGATGATGGCCGAGGAAGAAGATCCCGCGCTGCCGGCCACGATGACCTTCATGGGCTCGCCGATCGATGCGCGCCTGTCGCCCACCGTGCCCAACAAGCTGGCCGAAGAGCGCCCCTTCTCCTGGTTCGAGGAGAACATGATCCACACCGTGCCGGGCCCTTATCCGGGCATGCTGCGCCGGGTTTATCCGGGCTTCGTGCAGCTCTCGTCCTTCATGAACATGAACTGGACCCGCCACGTTGACGCGCAGTGGAAGTTCTTCAACCACCTTGTCGGCGGTGACGGCGACAATGCCGGCAGGCACCGCGAATTCTACGACGAATACCTCTCGGTGCTCGACCTTACTGAAGAATTCTACCTGCAGACCATCCAGCGCGTGTTCCAGGAACACCATCTGGCGCGGGGTATCTACAGCTACCGCGGTGCGCGTCTCGTGAAGCCATCCGAAATCCGCAGCGTCGCCCTGATGACGGTCGAGGGCGAAAAAGACGACATCTCCGGGATCGGCCAGACGCAGGCAGCACATGCGCTCTGCACCGGCATCCCGAAAGATATGCAGACGGATTATATCCAGCCCGGCGTTGGTCATTACGGCGTGTTCAACGGCTCTCGCTTCGAGACCGAGATTGCGCCGCGCGTCACGCAGTTCACGCGCCGCTTCACCAGCCGCCCGGCCGAGGAAGCTGCCGCGGCTACCAGGAAGCGCCAGAGCGATGTCCGCTCAAGTGGTACCGGTTAAGCGCAGGACATCGCGGCAAAACAAGAAACCAGAGCCTGTGACCTGATTGCGTCAGATCGCACCCGGCTCTAGGCGCCGCAGCAGGACGCATCAAAATCCAAAAGCTCGATATCCGGGCCGAGATCGCCGTCCTTCGCAGGCTCCTCGGCGGCGAGCGCAGTCGAGAGATATTTCTTGTTGTCATCGCAGAAGATGGTCGCCACGCAGGCGCCCGGCCCGAGCCGCCCGGCGGCCATGACCGCACCGATCAGGTTTGCGCCGGACGATATGCCGACAGCCAGTCCCAGTTCGCGCGCGAGGCGCTGCGCCATGCGGATCGCGTCGCCGTCCGAAACCGCGATCACATCATTCAGTTCACGGAAGTTTACCAGCGCCGGAATGAAATCATCCGAAATCCCCTGGATGCGGTGGCTGCCCACTTTGTGGCCGGTTGACAGGGTGGGGGATTCTTTAGGCTCAAGCGGGTGGACACGCACACCGGGATGAAGGGCGCGCAGGGCTGCGCCAACCCCCATCACCGTGCCGCCGGTACCGACGCCCGCAACGAAAGCGTCCGGGGCGAGACCCAGACAGGCGAGCTGCGCCAGAAGCTCCGGACCCGTGGTTTCAAGATGCGCGCGCGAATTGTCACCGTTTGAAAACTGGCAGGGCAGGAAAACGTCCTTTCGCGTTGCTGCCAGGCGTTCGGTGGCAGCGATGGCGCCGAGGAAGCCGCCATTGTCCCGGCTGATCAGGTTGAGACGTGCGTCGAGGCTGCGCAGCAGGGATTTGCGCTCGTCGCTCATCCAGTCGGGCATGAAGATCTCAACCGGATGGCCGAGCGCCCGGCCGAGCGCGGCGAGGGCGATACCGGCATTCCCGCTGGTCGCCTCGGCGATCGTGTCGCCGGGTTGCAGGGCGCCGGAGCGATAGGCGCGCGTCAGGATCGAGAGCGCCATCCGGTCCTTGATCGAGCCTGTGAGATTGTAATGCTCAGCCTTGGCATGGATGACATGCTCGCGGCCGCGATGGCGCAGGCGGATGGATATCAATGGCGTGCGCCCGATCAGCGCGCCAAGGCTGCGCAGGCGCACCGGCTCGCAGGTATTCAGGGGCGGGACAATCCGGGTGGCAGGCGGGATTCTGACAGGCATTGCGGACATGAAGCGCTCCAGCGGTATAAGCGCAGCATGCAGCCGCTCCGCCGCGGGATCATTCTAAAAAATTGGACCTAAAGTCTCTGGAGTGGTAATAATTTTCGGATAATAGTGCTAAATATGGAAAAAATTGATGACACCGACAGGATGCTGCTGCGTGCCCTGCAGGCGGATGCCAGCGAATCGCTCGAGACGTTGGCCGCCCATGCCAGCATTTCCGTCAACACCTGCTGGCGGCGGGTCAGGCGGCTGGAAGAAGCGGGCATCCTGCAGAAGCGCGTGGCCCTGATCGATCCTGAGCGGGTCGGCCTCGGCCAAACGGTCTTCGTCGCCATCCGCACGCGGGAGCATTCGGCGGGCTGGGTCGAGCGGTTCGCAAAAGCGGTGCGCGCGATTCCAGAAGTCGTCGAGTTCTACCGCATGGCAGGTGACGTGGACTACCTGTTGAAGGTGCAGGTAGGCAGTGTCCAGGATTATGACCGGGTCTACCGCGACCTGATCAGCCGCATTGATCTGGCGGATGTCAGCGCGACATTCGCGATGGAGTGTATAAAGAACACGACCGAGCTGCCGCTCTAGGTCCGGGCTCTGCCTACGGAGCGATCCTGGCCGGCTCGGTCGCTGCGCCGCGACCGAACTTCGCTTCGTGCCGCTCCACGGCCGGCAGCGCGAGCGTGGTCGACACGACCGCCGCAATCGCGGCGCCGATGGCGGTGCCGATCACCTGCCGGACATTCTTCGATAGCTGCACCGCCTGCTCCCCGCCCTGCCTGGACCCTGGCCATGCAAACGGTATGCCGGACCGCCAGGATCCGGCGCCGGGGCGATCTGGTCACGGAGAAGGCGGCGCCAGCGTGCCGGGCGTGCGGAAGTCGATCTCCGTGTGATCATGGCCATGGCCATGGTTATCGAGCACGCCGTGATTGTGGATCGGCAGCGCGAGGACGGCGAGCGCAAACACTACGCCCGCCCCCAGAGACCCCATTGCCCGGACCGGAGAGACTTCCTTCAGCGGCTCCATCATCGGCCCGGTTGCGACATAGATCAGCAATCCCGCCGACAGGGCATAGAGCGCCGTGATGGTCTCCGCACCCAGCCCGTTGACGAACAGGCTGGACACCAGCGCGCCCAGCGGCGTGGTCGCGGCGGCGGCGATGAAAGCCCAGACAAGGGCCTCCTTTACCCTGAAGCCGTGCCGCGAAAGGATCGTGAAGGCGATGATGCCTTCTGCAAACTCATGCAGGATCAGTCCCAGAGACGCATACACACCGGACTGGAAACTCGCCGCGAACGACACCGAATAGATCACCCCGTCAAAGAAGGAATGCACGCCCACGGCGAGGAGGGGCGTGAACGCTTCCGCCCGGGCCTGCCCTGCGCCTTCCGGAAAGAAGGTGCGCATTGCAAAGCTGAGCAGCAGGCCGGCGAAGAAGCCGCCCAGCACGAACTTCGCCGCGCCGTGTCCCGCGCCCAGCGCTTCGGGCACGATGTGCAACAGGCTCATCGTGATCAGCATGCCGCCGGCGGCGAGCGCAAACAGGCCGGACTGGCGCGCCGACCATTCGCTGCGCAGCGCCACGGCGGCGAGCCCCAGCGATGTCACGACAGCGGCGAGCAGGCCAAAGGATACGGCGGCCTGTAAGGAGAGGGGCATCGTGTTAAACAGTCCTGCTGGCAGCGCAGCGCCGCGCCCGGGCAGGTCCGGAAGGTGCTTGCGAGAAGTGTTATATTGTTTCAATATCTGGTTGGCGAGCGAAATCTTCCGCCCTGTGCCGCTGGTAAACTTTCTTCTCCCGGAGCTGACCCCATGACCTTTCTTCCTGTCCGGTTGCCGATGATCCTGCTGATCGCCGGCGTGCTTGCCGCGTGCGGCCGCTCGCAACCCGTTGCGCCCGCGGCGGCGCCGGAGCCCGTCGTGGCAGAGGTCGCTCCACAGGAAACCGAAGCGCATGATGATCATGCCGACGGCGGGCATCACCACGAGGACGCAGAATCAACCGCCGGCGGTACAGCCCATGTGCACGGCCTCGCGGACCTCGCCATTACGCGCGAGGGCAACAAGATCCTTGGCGAACTGATCTCGCCGATGGCAAATTTCGGCCTTGCAGAAACCGACGGCGCCTTCACCGATGCGGTCACTGCGCAACTCTCCGGGCTCCTCGAAGTGGAGGGCGGCGACTGCACCGCCGCCGTGCCGCACCCGATGACGGACAATTCTGGCGAGCACACGGACGGTATCGTGCATTTCGTCTGGACCTGCGCCAAGCCGGACGATGTGCGCCTCGTCCGTTTCGCCGGCTTCACCGATTTCCCGAGCTTCGAGACGGTGAATACAATCTACATCACCGAAGCGGCCCAGAAAGCGGGCGAACTGACGCCTTCCGCGCCAGAGCTTTCCCTGAAATAAGGACTGCATGAGCCAGCCCGTCATCGACATCCGCGACATCGCCTTTGCCTGGAAGCAAGGGCCTCAGGTTCTGGATATCCCGGCGTTCCGGGTGGACGCCGGAGAGCGCGTGTTCCTGCGCGGGCCTTCGGGCTCTGGCAAGTCGACCCTGCTCGGCCTGATCGCCGGCGTGCTCGCCCCGCAATCGGGCACGATCCACGTGCTCGGACAGGACATGAGCGCGCTGTCTCCGTCAAAGCGGGATCGTCTGCGGGCAGATCATGTCGGCGTGATCTTCCAGATGTTCAATCTTGTGCCCTACCTCTCGGTCACCGGGAACGTCCTGCTGCCGCTGCGCTTCTCGCCCGCGCGCCGCAAGGCGGCCGGCCATGACGCGGAAGGCGAAGCCCGCCGCCTTCTGGCGCGGCTTGGTCTTGAGGACGCGCAGATGCTGAAGCGCCGCGTGTCGGACCTCTCGGTCGGCCAGCAGCAGCGCGTCGCGGCTGCCCGCGCCCTGATCGGCGCGCCTGAACTGATCATCGCCGACGAGCCGACCTCCGCTCTCGACGCCGATGCGCGTGACCGGTTCATCGGGCTCCTTTCCGAGGAAGTGGCGCGCACCGGCGCCAGCCTCCTCTTCGTCAGCCATGATGCCAGCCTCGCGCCCCTGTTCACCCGCGCAGTCGATCTCGCCGCCGTCAACCAGGTCATGAACCGGGCAGGAGCCCTCGCATGAGCGCGCTCTTCTCCCTCGCCTGGGCCAGCCTGCTCAATCGCAAGGGCTCGGTGATCCTCACCATCGTTGCGGTTGCGCTCTCGGTTGCGCTCTTCCTCGGTGTCGAGAAAGCCCGCAGCGGCGCGCGTGAGGGCTTCGGCAATACGATCTCCGGTACGGACCTGATCGTTGGCGCCCCGACCGGTTCGGTGAACCTGCTTCTGTATTCCGTCTTTCGGATGGGCGGGGCGACCGCTGAGGTTTCGTGGCCGACCTACGAAAAAATCGCCTCGCGCGAGGATGTCGCCTGGACCGTGCCCATCGCCCTCGGGGACAGCCATCGCGGCTACCGCGTGATGGGCACCAGTCCCGACTATTTCGAACACTACAAGTTCGGCGGAGGCCAGCAGCTCACCTTTGCGCAGGGCGAGCCCTTCGCAGACCTCTTCGACGCCGTCATCGGCTCCGAGGTTGCCCGCGAACTCGGCTACACGCCGGAGACGCCCGTCACCCTGTCACACGGACTCGGCGCCGCCGATCTCGGCTCCGGCCACGAGAACCGGCCGTTCCGCATCAGAGGCATCCTGAAGCCTACCGGCACACCGGTCGACCGCACGGTGCATGTCTCGCTGGAAGCGATCACCGCCATCCATGTCGGCTGGGAAAGCGGCGCCAAGAATCCTCTCGCAGATACGATCCCTGAAGAGATGATCCGCTCATTCGATCTGACGCCCAGAACGGTCACGGCCATCTTTGTCGGCCTCGAGCGCAAGGGCACGATCCTGACGACCCGAAGGGCGATCAACACCAACCGCAGCGAGCCGCTGATGGCGATCATTCCCGGCGAAGCGCTGGCTGAACTCTGGAATGTCACCTCGGTGGCCGAACGCGCGCTGCTGGCTGTCTCCGCCTTCGTCATTGCGGTCGGCCTTGTCTCGATCCTCACGTCGATCCTGACGAGCCTCAACGAGCGGCGCCGGGAGATGTCGATCCTGAGGGCTACCGGCGCGCGGCCGCATCACATCTTCCTCCTCCTCGTCTTCGAGGCAGGCTTAGTCGGCTTTCTGGGCGCGGTGCTCGGCATCGTGCTCATCCATGGACTGATCGCAGTCCTCGCCCCGCTGTTGCAGGCACAGTACGGTGTGGCCTTCTCCATGGGCGCGCCGGGACTTGTCGATCTCGCGGTCCTTGGCGCCGTGACGGCCGCGTCACTGGTCATCGGGGCGATCCCCGCGCTCACGGCCATGCGGCGATCTCTTGCGGATGGTCTCAGCGTGCGGCTGTAACGCATGGTTTTCGGCTCTGGTGCTTGGCGCCGCCGGCGCTTAATTAGGAAGCCATGATGAAAACATTCTCCCGTACCGCCCTCGTCGCTCTCGCGGTCTGCCTTGCTGCGTGCGGCGCAGCAGACTCTCCGGCCTCTGCCGAATCGCCTGCCGCAAAGCCGGCAGCAACATCGACCCCTGCGCCGGCCGTGAAAACCACGGACGCCTCCGGCCCCAGGATTGGTGACAAGATCGGCGAGACGGCCGCGGACCGGGCCGCCGCGCGCGCGAAGAAAGCCGCCGAGCGCGCCGCCGCAACCAAGAAGAAGGACGCCGAACTCGCCGCCAGGGGCGTCAAGCGGATCGGCTGGGAAGACCTGATGCCGGAAGGGGAGGAGGAACGCCTCGCGCAGATGTACCAGGCCCAGATGGCCATGCTTTATTCCGGCGCAGGTATTGCCGAAGGCTCCGCCGCCGACACCATGGTCCAGGTCGGCACCTTCAACACGGTGAAGGAACTGAACGGCAAGAAAATCCGAATCCCGGGCTATACCGTGCCGTTCGAATACGGCGCCGATGCGCAGATCAGGGAATTCCTGCTGGTCCCGTATTTCGGCGCCTGCATCCACTCGCCGCCGCCGCCGCCCAACCAGACTGTCTTCATCATGGCCGACAAGCCGATCAAGATGAACGACCTCGCCCAGGCTGTCTGGATCGAAGGCACGATCTATACGCAGACGCAAGAAAGCGACCTTGCAGACGCCGCCTACACGATCAAGCTGACGAGCATCGAAGAATACACCTATTGACGATCCGCGATCCCTCGGCGGTCCAGGTTGTTGCCTGGGACTTTGACGGCGTCCTCAACCGGAATGTCCAGAACGGCGTATTCGCATGGTCGCGCAATTTCGAGCGTGACCTCGGCCTGTCACTGCATTCCTTCAGCCGCCATCTGTTCGACGGCCGCTTCCAGAAGGCGATGCAGGGCGAGGCCTGCCTGATCGAGATCGTCACCGAATGGACCGAGAAGAACGGCGCCCACGGGCGCACGTCCGAGATCCTCGATTACTGGTTCACCCGGGATGCGCTGCCCGATCCGGACACGCTGGCGATTGTCGGCGCCCTCAAGGCGCGCGGCGTGCGCAATGTCATGGCGACCAATAACGAAGTCCATCGCACGGATTTCATCGAGCACAAGATGGGCTTCCATGCGCATGTCGAGCGCATCTTCGCCGCTGGCCGCATGAAGGTTGCCAAGCCGCACACGGACTATTTCGGGCATATCGAGGACGAGTTGCAGGCCCATCCCTCCGCACTGCTGCTGGTCGATGACATGCACGAGAACATCCTCGCCGCCCGCAGCCGGGGCTGGCAGGCCTTTCATTTCACCGAAGGCTCCCACGCGGCCCTGGCGGATGCGCTTGGCGTGCACACGCACATGCCGGGTTCCAAACAGCCCTGAGCCCGGTTCATGTGGTGCGCGGCAGCGCAATCGCGGAACCTGCTGAATCAAAAAAGAAGGGCGGCCGTTAGACCGCCCCTCACCACTCTACCCGGTACTCTACTGTCCACGATAATGCGGGCGTAATCCCTAACGCTCCGTGAACGGCTTGACGCGGCCTCTAGCCTTGCTTGGCCAGCAGGTTGCGAATTTCTTCGAGCAGCACTTCCTGCCGCGCAGGAGCCGGCGGCGGCGCTGCGGCCTCGGCTTTCTTGAGCTTGTTCATCGCCTTGATCAGCAAGAACATGACGAAGGCGACGATCAGGAACGAGATCAGGGCGCTGATGAACAGGCCGAAGTCCATGATCGCGGCGGGCCTGGTCACTTCACCTGCCGCGTCGAGAACGGCTGGTGTGATCTGGATCTTGAGGGACGAAAGGTCGATCCCGCCCATGATCGGTGCCAGAACCGGCAGGAATACGCCCTGGATGAATGCGGTGACCACAGTCGCAAAGGCGCCGCCCATTACAAAGCCGACCGCCATGTCGATGAGGTTGCCCTTCATCGCAAACTCTTTGAATTCCTTAAGCATATTTGCCCCTTTAGCTCCAGCCGAGTTACCTGAAAATCAGCCAGTAAGATCGCGGTGTTCGGGTGCAGCGTCAAGCACACGACACATGAAAGGCGAGCAGGGTCCGGGGTTATCGCGCCTCGGGATCGTCGCCGCCATTGACGCGGGCGCGCAGTTCCTTGCCGGCCTTGAAGAAGGGAACGGCCTTGGCCGGCACCTTGACCGGTTCACCCGTGCGGGGATTTCGGCCCCGGCGGGCATCGCGCTTGCGCACGGAAAACGCCCCGAAGCCGCGCAATTCCACCCGGTCGCCGCGCGCAAGGGCGTCGCCGATTTCTTCCAGGACCACGTTGACCACCTTCTCTACGTCTTCGTGACGCAGGTGCGGGTACTCAGCGGCGAGCTTGTCAATGAGTTGGGACTTCAGCATCATGTTGATATTAAACGCATTTGCGGCGGAAGCGCTAGGCCCCCGCCGCAAACATTGCCTGAATTTTAGTTAGACCCCGTTGCGGGATCTGCCGGTGTCAGCCTTCGGACATCAGCTCTTCCGCCTGGCCCTTCCAGTTGTCACGATCCATCCGGCCCTGGAAAGCGAGTTCTTCTTCAAGGCTCGAAACCTGGTCGTCGGACAGGGCAGCGATCTGCCAGAAGTGGAAGATGCCTGCTTCCTGCAGCTTCTTCTCGAAGGCAGGGCCGACGCCTTTGATCTTCTTCAGATCATCGGCGGTGCCTTGCGGGCCGGTGAGGCGGCCGCGGGCGTCGAGCGCCTTGGCATCGCCCCTGGCAGCTGGCGCCGCCTTGGCTTTCGCCTTGGTGCCCGACGAGGCGAGCGCCGCGCCAAGGATGTCGCCCAGGGAGGCGCCGGCATCGGCCGAGCCATACTGTGCAACGGCTTCAGCTTCTTCGGCGATCTCGAGCGCTTTCACCGAGAGGGAGACCCGGCGCGACGCCCGGTCAAACGTCACGACTTTTGCGTCGACCTTGTCGCCGACCGCAAAACGCTCGGGGCGCTGGTCAGCCCGGTCACGCGAGAGGTCAGAACGGCGGATGAAGGTTTTCACCGGCGGGGTGCCGAACTCTACTTCCAGGCCGCCCGAGGTCACTTCGACCACGGTGCAGGTCACGGTCGAGCCGCGCTTGATGCCGCCGCCGTCGCCGCTGCTGGCCGCTTCGATCGGGTCACCCGACAGTTGCTTGATGCCGAGCGAGATGCGCTCCTTGTCGACGTCGACATCGAGGACTTTCGCCTTGACGGTGTCGCCCTTGGTGAAGGCTTCAATCGCCTGGTCACCTGACTTGTCCCACGAGATGTCGTTGATGTGCACCATGCCGTCGAGGTCGGGGCCAAGGCCCACGAACAGGCCGAACTCGGTGATGCCGCGCACTTCGCCTTCGATTTCTGAACCGATCGGATGTTCGGCCAGGAACGCGTCCCAGGGATTGTCCATGGTCTGCTTGAGGCCGAGCGAGATGCGGCGCTTGTCGCTGTCCACGTCCAGGACTTCCACATCGACTTCCTGCGAGGTCGAGAGGATCTTGCCGGGGTGCACGTTCTTCTTGGTCCAGCTCATTTCGGAGACGTGGATCAGGCCTTCGACACCGTCTTCCAGCTCCACGAAAGCGCCGTAGTCGGTGATGTTGGTGACCGTACCCTTGAGGCGGGCGCCCGACGGGTAACGTGCCGAGATATTGTCCCAGGGATCCGAACCCAGCTGTTTCATGCCGAGCGAGATACGCTGGGTTTCCGGGTTGATCTTGATGATCCGGACTTCGACTTCCTGGCCGACTTCGACCACCTGCGAGGGGTGGTTGATGCGCTTGTAGGACATGTCGGTGACGTGCAGAAGGCCGTCGATTCCGCCGAGGTCAACGAACGCACCGTAATCGGTGATGTTCTTGACGACGCCTTTGCGCACATCGCCCTCTTTCATGTCGGAGACGATTTCGGCGCGCTGTTCGGCGCGGCTCTCTTCGAGGATCGCACGGCGCGAGACAACGATGTTGCCGCGCACGCGGTCGAGTTTCAGCACCGCAAACGGCTGCACTTCGCCCATCAGCGGGCCGACATCGCGCACGGGGCGGATGTCAACCTGCGAGCCGGGAAGGAACGCGTTGACGCCGCCGAGGTCGACCGTGAAGCCGCCCTTGACGCGGCCGGAGATGGCACCCTTGACGGGCTCGCCTTTGGCAAAGCTGCGTTCCAGCTTGACCCAGCGCTCTTCGCGGCGGGCTTTCTCGCGGCTGAGGACAGCCTCGCCGAGGGCGTTCTCGATCCGGTCGAGATATACGTCGACGATGTCGCCGGGTGCAGGCTGTTTGTCGTCAAGGGAGAATTCCTTGATATCGATGCGGCCTTCGGTCTTCAGGCCGATGTCGACGACGATCGAGTCATTGTCGATGCGAAGGACGGTGGCCGGGATAACCTGGCCTTCCTTCATGGCGCCGGCAGCGGCCGAGCTCTCGAACATCGAGGCGAAGTCGGCGGGGGTAGGGTTCATGGATTTCGTCATTTTGTCTCCGGGGAAGGGCATGAATGGTTCAAAGGCAGGGCGTGCATGATTGCAGCCTGCGGACATCCGGCCCCATCAGTATCTTGGGGGGTGGTCTGATCTGTTGCAGCGCCGCCTGTTTGGATTGAGCCTTTCGGGCCCTCAGGCAGTCTTTCCACGGGCGAGAGCAGCCTCCACAGCCGCCGCCGCCTTTTCCACAGCCGCGTCTATAGTGAGATCAGTCGTATCGATCAAGATGGCATCGGCGGCCATCGCGGCGGGTGCATCGGCGCGTCCCTGGTCGCGCGCATCCCGGATTTTCAGCTGTTCGACCACCGTTTCGAGCGGCGTGAGGTCGCCCTGGCCGACCAGCTCCTTCCAGCGCCGGACCGACCGCTGGACCACATCCGCGTCCACCCACAGCTTCACGTCGGCGTCCGGGGCGATCACTGTGCCGATATCGCGCCCGTCCAGCAGCGCGCCGCCGGCCTGCATGGCAAACGCGCGCTGCAGCTCGAACAGGGCCTGGCGCACCGACGGGATGGCCGCCACGATGCTCGCCGCCTTGCCCGCCTCGCCGGAGCGCAATTCGTGTTCGATGAAGTCATTCAGGTCCAGCGAGCGGGCGAGATCGGACAACGGTCCCGCCGCATCCAGCGGCACGCCGTGCTTCATCGCGGCTACCCCCACCGCGCGGTAGAGCCGCCCCGTATCCATGTACGGCAGCCCGAAATACCCGGCGAGCCGCCGCGCAATCGTCCCCTTGCCGGACGCCGTAGTGCCATCAATCGCTATGATCATGAGGCCGGGGAGTGGGCTACCGGATATTCAGAGTCAAGCACCGCTCACCCCTCTCCCGTTTAAAAGAAGAGGGGTGAAGGAAGTCAGCGCGGCGCCATCCGGATCCCGCCATCGAGACGGATGCACTGGCCGTTGAAGTAGGCGTTTTTCGCCAGTTCCAGCGCCAGCGAGGCATACTCCTCCGGCTTGCCGAGGCGTTTCGGGAAGGGCACCGAAGCAGCAAGGCTGTTGAGCACCTTGTCTGACGCGCGCAGCATCAGCGGCGTCGCAAAGATGCCCGGCATGATCGAGTTGATCCGGATGCCGAGATCCATCAGGTCGCGCGCCATCGGCAGCACGAGGCCGTTGACGCCGGCCTTGCATGATCCGTACACAACCTGTCCGATCTGCCCGTCCTGCGCCGCGACCGAGGCGGTCAGCGTGATGCAGCCGCGTTCGCCATCTTCCAGTTCCGGCAGGTAGGCCATGCCCTCAGCGGAGAGCGACGCAATCCGGTAGGAGGCAACCAGCACGCCTTCGGCGCCGAAGGCATAGTCGGCCGTTGGAAGGCGCCTGTACTTCGCATTCTCCTTGTCCCAGCTCAGCGTCTTGCCGCCCTTCGCCGTCATGGCGCAGTGCACAGTGATCCGCTCCTGGCCGTGCGCCTGGCGGGCTTTCTCGAAGCCCGCCAGGCAGCTCTCTTCGCTCATGATGTTGACGTTGCAGAAGATGCCGCCGATTTCCTTTGCGGTCGCTTCGCCGGCCTCCTCGTTGATGTCGAAGATGGCAACCTTCGCGCCGGCCCTGGCCAGTGCCCGCGCGGTCGCCTGGCCGAGGCCGGAGGCGCCGCCGGTCACGACAGCTGCAGTATCCTTGGTGATTTCCATGTGTTTCTCCCTTGGTGTTTTTTGTCAGTCAGCCGATGATGTCAGGCGGGCTCAGCCACGAAGCCCTTCCAGGTTTTCATGTAGGCAAGGAAGGCCGTGCCGAGGCCCTCGGCCTTGAGGTGTGCTTCCGGCACGGGCAGGGTGATCGGCTGGAATCCGGCATCTGCCGCGACCTTCTTCGGGAAGTCATGGTGCAGGATCGCACCGCGCCCGATCACCACGAAGTCGAGGCCGGCGTCCATCGCGCGCTGGCAGTCCGCCCCGGTCAGGATCTTGCCGGCCGCGCCGAGCCGCGTGCGCCCGCGTGGCAGCGCGCCGAACAGTTCCACCAGCGTCTTGCTGCCAGCGGCAGCGTCCATCGGCGCCTTGAAGCTGTCCCAAAGCGACATGTCGAGATAGTCGATCCGGTCGTCCTTCAGCAGCGCGCCCGCAAGCCCGAGAATTTCGGCAAGGTCCATGCCGAACCGTTCCGGCGAGAGGCGCACGCCAAGGGAGAAGTCCCTGCCGCACGTCGCCCGCACGCCTTCGATACATTCATACAGGAACCGGGCCCGGTTCTCGAAGGCGCCGCCATACTCATCCGTACGCTGGTTCACTTCGGCGCTGAGGAACTGGCAGATCAGGTAGCCGTGCGCGCCGTGCAGTTCCACGCCGTGGAAGCCGGCCTTCTCCGCCCGCTTCGCCCCGGCGATAAAAGCATCACGCGACGCTTTCACTTCATCGAGGCTCATCGCCCGCGCGCCGAACTCCTCATTCGCCGAAGGACAATGCGGCGCCTCGCCGATCAGCTCCCTGGGGCTGCGCATGCCGGCATGGTGCAACTGCACCACCGAATGTGTGCCTTCCCCGTTCAGTCCTGCTGCCAGCCGCGACAGTCCGCCGAGATGCTGGTCGCCAAAGATGCCCAGCTGGCCCGGAAAGCCTTGTCCGGCCGCCTGCACATGGGCGGCGCAGGTCATGGTCACGGCGAAGCCGCCTTCGGCCCGTTTGGTCAGCCAGCGATACTCGTCATCGCTGAGCACACCGTCGGCATGGCTCTGGAGGTTGGTCAGCGGCGCCAGCATGAAGCGGTTCTTCATGGCGGGGCCTCGGGCGAGAGAAAGGGGAGAGTTGAGATCGGTCATGCCTCCATCAAAGGCGGCAGAACGCCGCCCGTCAATTCTGCCGTGGGGGTAGGGGGCAGTCTTGCGTTCAGGCTCTGCAGGTTTACGCTCACCCCGACAGAAACAGGTGGCGGCATAGAATGGACAATGCAGAAATCGCGAAACAGCTGTTCGCCGCGCTCGCCGGACAGGATGAAGCCGCCGTGCGCCATCTTTGCGCCCCGGACATGTGCGTCCGCCAGAACAATGGCCGGCCGATGAGCCTTGAAACGCTGCTCCGGTTCAACGCGGCGGTGGGCCGGGTGGTGACGGATTTCCGGTACGAAGACGCCGTGCGCTCGGCCACCGCTACCGGCTTTGTCGAGGAACATGCCGTTCGGGGCACGCTGCCGGATGGCAAAGCGCTCGAACTTGCCGTCTGCGTTGTCGCCTCCGTGAAGGACGGCCGGGTGACGGACGTCCGGGAATACGTGGACTCGGCTGCCTCTGCTGGCCTCGCCGCCGCGCTCGCCTGACGCGCGCTGGCCGGGGGCAATCAGGCCAGAAACTTCTCCATCATCAGCGCGTCATAGCTCACGCCGTCCAGCCGGCGATAGTCCTTGATGACCCCGGTGTCGGTGAAGCCCGCCCGGCGGTAAAGCGCGATCGCCGCCGTACTGCTCGTGAACACCGTCACCTCCACCTTGGTGATGCCGCAGCGCGGAGCATGTTCGAGACAGGCATCCAGCAAACGCCGCCCGGTCCCGGCGCCGCGATGGCTGGCGACGATGCCCATGCCGAGCACGCCGCGATGCACACACTCCGGCACGCCCACAGGCGTGATGTCGGCCCAGCCCACGAGGTCATTGCCGTCCATCGCCGCATACATCGGCCAGTCATTCTCGATCAGCCGCAGCGGAAAGGCTTGCTCTGGATCGAAGGGCGGCAGCGTCACCAGTCCAAGATAAATCCGCTCAGCAGCGACAGCTTCCACGGCAGATCGGTGCGCCGCCACCTGATCTTTGCGCAGATAGATGATGTTGATCATTCATCACCCCTCCGAAACATCCGCCCCCAGCGCCTTCATGTGCCCGAGGAAATCCGGATAGCTCGTGTCGATCATCGACACATCGTCCACGCTCACGGCCTTAAGCGCCGCGGTGCCCATCACCAGCGCGCTCATGGCGATGCGGTGATCGTGCCGCGTCTCGACGAGGCCACCGCCCGGCACCGGCCCGCCGCAGCCCTGCACCGTGAAGCCGTCCGCCGTCTCCTCGACGCCGACCCCGTTGACGCGCAGCATCGCGACGATCGCCCTGATCCGGTCGCTCTCCTTCACGCGCAGCTCGTCGGCGCCGGTTACCCGCGTCTCGCCATGGGCGAAAGCGGCCAGCACCGCCAGGATCGGGAACTCGTCGATCATCGAGGCAACGAGACGCTCGGGCACGGCGATGCCTTTCAGGCCGGCATAGCCCGCATGCAGGTCGATCAGCCGCTCGCCCGCCGCCTCGCCGCGCTCCTCGGCGCCGAGATGCGCGCCCATCAGGTTCGCCGCGTCGTAAAAGCCGGAGCGTGTCGGGTTTGACATTACGCCTTCAACCATCACGTCGCCCTGCGGCGAGAGGATGCCCGCTGCGAGCAGGAAGGCCGCCGAGGACGGGTCGCCCGGGATTGCGGTGTCCAGCGCGAACAGGGGCTGCTTGCCCTCAATCGAGATTTCCGCCGTCCCGCCGGGCGCCACTTTGAAGCCGAGCTTCCCGCCGAACCCCTGCAACATCCGTTCGGTATGGTCCCGTGTCGCCTTTGCTTCCACGACCGTCGTCGTGCCGGCGGCGTTCAGCCCGGCCAGCAGCACGGCGGATTTCACCTGTGCGCTCGCCTGCGGCGGGGCGTAGCGGATGCCCTTCAGCGCGCTGGAGCCCGTCAGCGAGAAGGGCAGGCGCCCGTCCGGCCCGGCCGTGTCCTTCATTCCCATTTCGCGAAGGGGGTTCAACACCCGGTTCATCGGCCGGGAGGACAGGGACGCGTCCCCGCGCAGCTCCCCCGTGAGGTCAAAGCCGGCCATCACCCCCATCATCAGGCGCGACCCGGTGCCCGAGTTGCCGAAATCCAGCCCGTCCTTCGGTGAGGCCAGGCCCTTCGTGCCCACCCCCCGGACCTCCCAGGCGCCAGGGCCGGTGCGGGCCACTTCCGACCCCATCGCCGCCATGGCGAGGCCGGTGCGGATCACGTCGTCGCCTTCGAGCAGGCCGGTGAACCGGCTCACCCCGGAGGCCAGCCCGCCGAAAATCAGGGCGCGGTGGCTGCAGGATTTGTCACCCGGCGCGCGGATGGAGCCGGCGAGACGCCGGACGGGTCGGCTGGTCCAGACCATGGGAGAAGGCCCTGTTTCTATAAAATGCTGACTTCAATTCGGGCTTTGACAGCGCCGGGCGTTCATGGCAAGCGCGCCAGCTTCGATCAGGTATTTTCCCCGCAAAGAGGAGCGCGCGCCCGTGTCCAAGGACAAGCTCGGAACCAAGCAGATCTGCCCGTCCTGCGAATCGCGGTTCTACGACCTGAACAAACGCCCCGCGGTCTGCCCCAAGTGCGGCGCCGAGTTCGACCCCGAAGACGAGGTGATCCGCACCACGATCACCAAGGTCAAGGCGAAGGCCGCCCGTGCCGCCGTCAAGGCCGTGGCCGATGATGACGAAGACGCCGAGGAAGAGGATGACGCCGTCATCCGCGACGACGAAGATGATGCCGCCGAGGCCGAAGAGGTCGAGGAGGATGATGAAGAGGAAACCAAGGAACTCGTCGGCGAGGAAGACGACGTGATCCTGGAAGACGCCGAGGACGAGGAAGAGACGCCGGCACCGGGCAAGGTACCGGCCGGCTTCACCGAAGACGGCGCAGCGGTCGACGACGATGACGTGATCATTGCCGACGATGATGAGGAAGAGTTCGAGATCGATGACGACGAGGACGGCGACGATGGTCTCGGCCTCGACGATGACGAAGACGAACGGTGATAATTAGGACTTGAAACGGCGGGAGGCTGAGACTAATCCTCCCGCCTCCCGGTCAGGGGCCATAGCTCAGTTGGTAGAGCGCTTGCATGGCATGCAAGAGGTCGTCGGTTCGACTCCGTCTGGCTCCACCAGGACCCGTTTCCGGGCAAACCTGTCAAAATTTGAGCAATCAGCCCCGCTAAACGGGCCTGTGAGCCCTCGCCGCCGTGTTGCCGCAGGCCGGTGCTTGAACCGGACACATTCGAGGCCCACTTTCAGTTCATGGCAGGGCATCAGCCTGCCAGCGACCCCATCCGGGGCGCGGAAAGGAGTGGACCCATGACGACCGGCCTGAAATCGACCTCCCTCGAAGGCAATTCCTTCGTCTACATCCGCCATCTTGATGATGGCGAAATCCGCAGCCTGCTGCCGCCCGAAGCCCTCGATGATGTGGCGGACCCGGAAGACCTGTTCGTCGTTGCCTCGGCCGACGGTCAGCGCCTGGCCATCGTCGAAGGCCGTGAAGCGGCCTTTGCCGCCGCCCTTGCCAACGATCTGAGCCCGCTCAGCGTTCACTAGCGCCCTCCCGCGCCGCCTTGCTTTTCCCCGGATTGAAGTTGACACTCCCCTCAACTGATCCGGGGAGGACACCATGGCTCTTGCGCGCGTTGCCTGTGCGGCTACATTTGCGCTGGTCCTTGCCGCCTGCACGCCGGACACGGCGTCGGCCCCGGCTTCAGGCCCCGCTGCGCCTGCGCCCCTGTCTGCCGAAGGCGATTTCGGGGCGACGCTTCAGGGCGCGCTGATCAATGCCAGGCCCGGCGACACGATCATCATGCCGGAAGGCACCTTCGCGCTGGCCGATTCCCTGTCGCTGGATGTGGACGGCGTCACGCTGCGCGGCGCGGGGCAGGGTGTCACTGTGCTGGACTTCGCCCAGCAGTCGGGCGCCGGCGAAGGCCTGCTGGTCACATCCGATGATGTCACCCTGACGGATTTCACCGTGCGCGACACCAAGGGCGACGGCATCAAGTCCAAGGGCGCTGACCGGATCACCTACAAGCAGCTGACCGTCGAATGGAGCGGCGAGCCTGACGAGGCCAACGGCGCCTACGGCGTCTATCCGGTGGAATCAAAGGACGTTCTGGTCGAGAACGTCACCGTCCGCGGCGCCTCGGACGCCGGCATCTATGTCGGCCAGTCCTCCAATATCATCGTGCGCAACTCCGTCGTCGAGTTCAACGTCGCCGGAATCGAGATCGAGAACTCGACCGGCGCAGACGTCTACGGAAACATTGCCCGCAACAATACCGGCGCCATCCTGGTGTTCGACCTGCCGGACCTGCCGGTCACCGGCGGCAACGCAACCCGCATCTATGCCAACCAGATCTTCGCCAACAACACGCGCAATTTCGCGCCCGCGGGCAATATCGTGGCCGGCGTGCCTTCCGGTACCGGTGTCATCATTATGGCGAACCGCAACGTTCATGTGTTCGGCAACGCCTTCGAGAACAACCGCTCCGCCCACGTCCTGATCACCGCCTATTCGCTGCCCTTCACGGATGCCGCCTATAATCCGCTGCCGCGCGATGTCGTGATCCGCAACAACACCTATTCCGGCGGCGGCGCTGATCCGCAGGGCATCCTCACCCCGCTTGCCGAAGCGCTCGGCGGCACGCTGCCCCCCATCGTCTGGGACGGCGTCTCCACCTGGCCTGGCGCCGCCGAAGCGCAGACAGTGAACCTCACCATCGCCGAGGCGCCGGAAGTGGGCTTCCTGAATTTCGGCATTCCGTCCTATCCGCTGGATCCGGCCACGCTGGCGCCGTCGCCGGACCGCCCGGCCAGCTCGCCGCCGGCCGAGCCAGCCGCTATCGTGCTGGCGCACGTCAAGGAATAAGCCTTGCGCGCCGCTGTCTTCCTGCTCGCCGCTCTGCTCGCGGGGCTGGTGTCCGCCTGCGGGCTCGCCAAAGGCGGCGGCCCCGACATGGGCGTGATCCTGGCGCAGGCGCCGGCTGAAAAACTCTCCGCTTACGGATTGTTCTCGGATACCGCCGCTGCCGCGCCGGCTGCCGGTGTTGTCCCCTATGATCTGGTCAATCCGCTCTTCTCGGACCATGCCGCGAAACACCGCCTCGTTTTTGTGCCCGGCGGCGAGAGGGCGGCGTACTCGGACAAGGATGTCTTCGCCTTTCCCGTCGGCACGGTGCTCGTCAAGACGTTTGCCTTCGCGCCGGACATGCGCACCCCGGATGAGGGCGCTTACCGGGTCGAAACCCGCCTGCTTATCCACAAGGCAGCTGGCTGGGCGGCATATCCTTACATCTGGAACGAAGACGCCACCGAGGCGGTGTATGCACCGATTGGCGGCAAACGGACGATCGAGACGATCACGCCGGCAGGTGCGCCGATCACGATCAATTATGCCGTGCCCAACCAGAATCAGTGCAAAATGTGCCATCAGGCCCGGGACGCACTTTCGCCCATCGGCCCTAAGGCGCGCAATCTCAATCACCAGGGCCAGCTTGAGGAATGGGCGGCGAAAGGCATGCTGGACCGGCTGGCGCCGTCTGCGCCGTCTGCGCCGGCGGTCGATGATGTATCGCTGCCCCTCGAGGCCCGGGCCCGCGCCTGGCTCGACATCAACTGCGCCCATTGCCACAAGCCGGATGGCTCGGCGTCGAATTCCGGGCTCGTACTCTCGGCCACCGAGACCGACCCCGTGAAAACCGGGATCGGCAAGCACCCCGTCGCCGCTGGCCGCGGGGCTGGGAAGCTGTTCCAGGTCATCGTCCCGGGCGCCCCGGACCGCTCGATCCTCGCCTACCGCATGGCTTCCACCGAACCCGGCGTCGCGATGCCCGAACTCGGCCGCAGTGTTCCGGACCCGGAAGGTCTGGCGCTGGTGCGCGACTGGATCGCGGAGATGGAGCCGCGTTGAGGCTTGCCGGCCCCCGGGCAGGTGCCGGCTGTCCATGCGAACACGCCTGCCTGGCCCGGAGATTTCCCAAATGAAATACCTCTGCCCGCACGCCGCGCTCCTGCTTGCGGCGTGCGCAACGCCGGCGGCGCCTGCAAGTCCTGCCGCCGAAGCCGCCGCGCCTGTCCTTGCGGCCTGCGATCCCGGCGCCGCCCGGGACGTCACGATGTACGGGTCGCCGACCGGGCCGCCGAGTGCCACCGTTATGGTCCTGGCGGCTGCGCCGGACAACAGGGTCATGGGCGTCTTTTGCCAGCCGGACTTTCTGGAAGGGGAGTATTCCCTGCGAGGCGACACGCTTGCTTTCGCCGGCGTCACCGCCGATGGCAGGCGCTCTGCAGCCATTCCGGACGCTTCGTGGAGGGGCGGATCGAAGGCCAGGCCTTGTCGCACGGCTGCGATTTCCTCATGATCTGGGTCGCCACACGGCGCGCGGAGGAAGTCCCGCCCGCGCCCTGACAGGAGGCCAAGGCATGACCCCTCGTATCCTTGTCGACGCGGATGCCTGCCCGGTGAAGGACGAGATCTACAAGGTCGCCCTGCGCCATGGCGTGGAAGCCGTCATTGTCGCCAATTCCTACATCCGGATTCCGGAACATCCGCTGTTTTTGCGCAAGATCGTCAGCGACGGCTTCGATGCCGCCGATGACTGGATCGCCGAACAGGCGACACCTGCGTGCGTCATCGTCACCGCCGATATTCCCCTTGCGGACCGTTGCCTGAAGGCCGGCGCGAAAGTTCTCAGCCATGCCGGCAAGCCGTTCACCCCGGACTCTATTGGCGGCGCGCTCGCCACCCGGGCCATCATGGCGGACCTGCGCGTCGGGGTCGCCGGCATCGGTGCCAGCGGTCCGGCGCCTTTCTCCAGGGCCGACCGTTCGCGGTTTCTCTCGGCGCTGGATACGGCCCTCGTCGCGGTCCGGAAGGCGCCAGGGTAGGGCGCGCCGCACACTTGCCCTTAACGGGCGCCGTGGTATGGCCCGCACATGAGCCAGATCACGCTTCACAAGGGGGATCTCCCCAAAGGCATCAGTTTCGGCCCGGTCGTGGCCGTCGATACCGAGGCGATGGGCCTCAATCCGAACCGGGATTACCTGACGCTGGTACAGCTGTCTTCCGGCGATGGCACCGCGCATCTCGTGCAGCTGACGCGGGACTTCGACTGCCCGAACCTTAAGGCGCTGATGACCGATCCGCAGGTCGTGAAGCTATTCCACTTTGCGCGTTTCGACATCGCGATGATGCGCAAGTGGATGGGCATCACGGTCTCGCCGATCTGGTGCACCAAGATCGCTTCGCGCCTCGCCCGCACCTATACGGACCGGCACGGTCTCAAGGACGTTGCCCGCGAGATTGCCGGCATCGACATGTCCAAGGCCCAGCAAAGCTCCGACTGGGGCGCCGCTGCGCTGAGCGATGCGCAGATCCAGTATGCTGCCTCCGATGTGCTCTACCTGCACCAGATCAAGGCTGGCCTCGAAGAGATGCTGATGCGCGAAGGCCGGATGGCGCTGGCCGAAGCCTGTTTCGGCTTCCTGCCGGTGCGCGCCGAGCTCGACCTCGCGGGCTGGGGCGAGGAAGATGTTTTTGCGCATTCCTGATCGCCTGCGGCCCGCGCTTTCACTCAGGCCCCATCGCGGTTAAGCGTATCGCCTGAAACTATCGCAGGATCAGGCCGCCCCCATCATGGACGCCAGCCTTCATCAAGACCCCGCCACGCTCTGGGCCCCGCGGCGCCAGCTGACGCTGGCACAGGCACGCAAGCGGTCCGGGCGGGTCCGCTACCTGCGCTACGCTTTCGTTGGCGCGGCGGCCGTCTCGATCGGCCTGTTCCTCGGCTTCGTCTTCCGCAGCGCCCTCAGCCAGGATGCCCGCCCGCAGGCCGTGCGTGATGACGACGCCGTCACCATGATCAACCCGCGCTTCACGGGCCGCGATTCGGCCGGCCAGGTGTTCACGATCACCGCCGATTCGGCCCGGCGCCGGCGCGCTGAGAACGGCGTCGTCGACCTCGTCAATCCGATCATGCGCGACGGCACCGGCGCCGAACTGAAGGCCCCGACCGGGTATTACGACCGCGAGAAGGGCGTTCTGGAACTCTACGAAGCGGTCAACATCACCGACAGCGGCGGTTATTCCTTCATCAGCCGCGGCGCCCGGATGGTACTCGGCGAACAGAGGGTGGAGGGACTTTCACCTCTCGAGGGCAAGGGGCCCCTTGGCGATATCCGGGCAGACTCGTATGAAATTCTCGACGGCGGCAACCGGATCGTCTTTGAAGGCAATGTGCGCACCGTGATCTATCCTCAACCGGCCGAAGAGCCCGCAACGTCTGAAAGTGAGCAAGATGGCACTCCGTAAAGCCGCCGGCGCAGTCCTTTGCCTTGCCCTTCTGGGCGCGCCCGCCTTTGCCCAGATCTCTGCCGAGGGTGGCCCGATCTACATCAACTCGGCGCGCACCGAGAGCCTTCAGAACGAGCGCAAGGTCATTCTCGGCGGCAATGTCGACATCCAGCAGGGCAACGCGCGCCTGCGGGCTGACACGGTCACCATCCGCTTTACCGGCACGCCGGGCGGCGGCGGCACCAGCATCGTCGGCGGGTTCGGCCAGGTCGAGACCATCATTGCCGAGGGCAATGTTTACTATGTGACGCCTGAGCTGAAAGCCAAAGGTGACCGCGGCGTTTACGAACTCGCCACCGACACAATCACCATCACCGGCAAGGTTGCCCTGATGCGTGAACGCGACGTGGCCGAGGGCGAAACCCTGCGGATGGAGGTTAAAAACCGCCGCACGACGCTCGAAGGCGGGTCCGGACGCACGCGGATGGTGATCGATCCGGCGAGCCAGCCCGGCCAGAACCAGTGAATTTTACGCGGCAGGTGAAAGCGATCTTAAGCATGGCCGGTTAAGGCTGTGGGAGGCCGGAAAATGGCCGTGGATGGATGGAAAGCGGAATGAGCGTAGCGGCCGAAGGCCTGGTAGTCAGCAGTCTTGCCAAATCTTTTGGCAATCGCCAGGTCGTCCGAGACGTGTCCCTTTCCCTTGGCCGCGGTGAAGTTGTCGGCCTGCTCGGACCCAACGGGGCCGGCAAGACCACCTGTTTCTACATGATCATGGGGTTGATCGGGGCCGATTCCGGCGCGATCTCCATCGACGGCGAGGATGTCACCCGCCTGCCGATGTATCAGCGCGCCCGTCTCGGCGTCGGATACCTGCCCCAGGAGGCCTCGATCTTCCGGGGCATGAGTGTGGAGGAAAACGTCATGGCGGTTGCGGAGCTTGTCGAAAAAGACAGCGCCGCCTGCCAGGCACAGGTCGACAGCCTGCTCAGTGAACTGCACGTGGAACACCTGCGCAAGCAGCCGGCGACGTCCCTTTCGGGCGGCGAGCGGCGGCGTGTGGAGATTGCACGTGCCCTCGCATCGCGTCCGAGCTTCATGCTACTGGACGAACCGTTCACCGGCATCGACCCGCTCGCCATTTCCGACATTTCCGACCTCGTCCGCTTTCTCAAGCAGCGCGGCCTCGGCGTTCTGATCACGGACCACCAGGTTCGCGAGACGCTGCAGATCGCGGACCGGGCCTATGTGATGTATGATGGCGCCGTCCTCTTTGATGGCACGCCGGAAGACGTGCTCAGGAATGATGACGTCCGCAGGGTTTATCTGGGTGAGCAGTTCGCCGCTTGATCTCAGGGGGCGCGGCCGATGGCTATGAAACATTCACTCGACATGCGCCAGGGACAATCCCTGGTGATGACGCCGCAACTGCAGCAGGCGATCAAACTCCTTCAGCTTTCGAATCAGGAGCTCGCCGAATTCGTCGAGGCCGAGCTCGAACGCAACCCGTTGCTGGTGAAGATCGAAGGCGAGGCGACACCGGCGGCGGAAGCCGTCGAGGCGCAGCGCAGCGACGCGCGCGAGGAGGGCGACGCGGCCACCCAGAGCGAGGCGCGCGACCAGCTCGATGCGCCCGGCGAAGATGTCTACGAGCCCGGCACGGGATCCGATGCGGCCATGCCCGCGAACGCGTCCGGCCCGTCCGCGACGACCGACTGGTCGAGCGCCGGAAGTGGCCAGTCCTCGGAAGATTTTGACTATACCGCGAACCTTTCCAGCGATGTGACGCTGGCCGAACACCTGCACATGCAGCTGAACTTCGCAGGCCTTTCGAGCGCCGACCGGCTGATTGCCGCGCGGCTGATCGACGAGACGGACGAGACCGGCTACCTGCGTACGCCGCTCGAGGATATCGCAAAATCGCTCGGCGCCGACATCGCGAATGTAGAGGCCGTCCTCGGCGTCTGCCAGGGCTTTGACCCTACCGGCGTGATGGCGCGCTCGATTCCCGAATGCCTTGCCCTTCAGCTGCGCGACCGCGGCCGCATGGACCCGGCGATGCAGGCGATGCTCGACAATCTGGCGCTCGTGGCCAGGCACGACCTGAAAGCGCTGATGGATGTGTGCGGCGTCGATAAGGCCGACATCCAGGACATGCTGCTTGAACTGCGCCAGCTGTCGCCGAAACCCGGCGCTGGATTTTCGAGCGACACGACCGTGGCGGTCGCGCCGGATGTGTATGTCCGCGAGTTGCCCAACGGCATGTACGCGGTCGAGCTCAATTCCGAAACGCTGCCGCGCGTGCTGATGGACAAGGCCTATTATGCCGAAGTCACTGCGCTGGCGATGCGCGACAAGGAGAAGGAATTCATCTCCGAATGCGCGGCGTCTGCGACCTGGCTCATCAAGTCGCTTGACCAGCGGGCGCGCACGATCCTGAAAGTGGCCAGCGAGATTGTCCGCCAGCAGGACGGCTTCTTTGCACATGGTGTGGCGCATCTGCGTCCTCTCAATCTCAAGCAGGTGGCTGACGCGATCGAGATGCACGAATCGACCGTCAGCCGCGTGACGTCGAACAAGTACATGGCGACGCCGCGCGGCCTGTTCGAACTCAAATACTTCTTCTCCGCCTCGATCCCTGCCACCGGCGGCGGCGAGGCGCATTCGGCCGAAGCCGTCCGTCACCGGATCAAGCAGCTGATCGAGGACGAACAGCCGGGCGACGTGCTGTCGGACGACCAGATCGTCGAGATCCTGACCGGCTTCGGCATCGACATTGCCCGCCGCACCGTCGCGAAATACCGCGAAAGCCTGCATATTCCTTCGAGCGTTCAGCGCCGCAGGATGGACAAGGCGGAGTAGGCGGCCCTCACCTTCCATTGCGGAGCGATCGCAGGTGAGAGGCTTTTGTCTGCAGCCTTTTGAGGCGGATTCATGCAGGGCGCATAACTCCCTGCACGCAGGTGTGGCGGAAGGATTTGAAGCGTAACTTACAAGCGCTTGATCTGGCCGGGTTTTATTTTTCTGGAGAGCGCGTTTCTTGCAGGCGCAAGTGCGGGGGCTGAGCTCACCGGCGCTCGCCCAGCTGCTTCATCCGTCTGCAACCAATGCACACGGGATGTCGAATTTTTCTCGTTCATTCTCAGTTTTTATCGTCGGGGAGCGGTTCGTTATCGTCCCGGATCTCTGCTGCGCGCCCTTTACCCGTTCATCCCCGGGCCGGCGGGGGGGGCGGGTTTGGCAAGAGCCGCGGGAGATTTCTGCCTCCGCGGGACTGAGCGGACCTGTCAGGCCTTCTGGGTTTCGATAGCGCCGTGGCAGTGTTTGTATTTCTTGCCGGAGCCGCAGGGGCAGGCGGAGTTGCGCGGGGTGCTGGACCAGTCGTCTTCGGCCTGGGGCAGGTCGACGGGGGCCTCCCCGGGGGCCATTTCGTTGACGCCGGTATCGGGGTCGAGTTTGATCTCGCGGTTGACCGGCGGCTTCGGCGGGGCGGGCATCGCGGCGACCGGGGCCGGGCGGCGCTGGGGCTCCGGCGCGGCCTGCACACGGATGTGCATCAGCGAGCGGGTAACTGTCACGCGTAGCTCGCCGAGCAGCGTGTCGAACAGATTGAAGGCTTCGCGCTTGAACTCATTCAACGGGTCGCGCTGGCCATAGGAGCGCAGGTGGATGACAGAGCGCAGCTGATCGATAAGCTGCAGGTGGTCGCGCCAGCGCAGGTCGAGCACCTGCAGGAGCAGCTGTTTTTCGATGCGGCGCATCTGCTGGTCGCCGACGGCTTTCGCCAGGTTGCCGTAATGGGTGTTGACCGCAGCGCGGATGCGCTCGGCGATTTCCTCGTTGGCGACGCCCTCTTCGCCGGCCCAGTCCTTGACTGGCAGGTCGACTGCGAGATCGCCGCGCAGGGTTTCGGCAAGGCCTTCGATGTCCCATTGCTCCGCATACGCCTTTTCCGGCATCGTGCGGGTGACGAGGGCGTCGATCACGGTTTCGCGCATGTCAATGATCGTGTCGGAGACATCGTCCGAGCGCAGGAAGTCCAGGCGCTGCTCGAAGATCGCCTTGCGCTGGTCGTTGATCACATCGTCATACTTGAGGACGTTCTTTCGGATTTCGAAGTTGCGTTCCTCGATCTTCTTCTGCGAGGTTTCCATCGCCTTGTTCATCCAGGGATGGGTAATGCCCTCATCTTCCTTGATACCGAGGCGGCGCATCACGGCGTCCATCCGGTCGGCCGCAAAGATGCGCATCAGGTCGTCTTCGATCGAGATATAGAATTTCGATTTGCCGGGGTCGCCCTGGCGGCCAGTACGGCCGCGCAGCTGGTTGTCAATGCGGCGGGATTCGTGACGCTCCGTGCCCAGAACATACAGGCCGCCGGCGTCGAGGGCCTGCTTCTTCTTGATCTCGACATCGGCGCGGATCTGGGCCGCGAGCAGAGAGACTTCCCCGTCGGAGAGGGTGCGGCCCAGGCTTTTTTCCTTCTCGGAGCGCTCGGCCGCGAGGCGCATGTCGGGGTTGCCGCCGAGCTGGATGTCGGTGCCGCGGCCGGCCATGTTGGTGGCGACAGTCACGGCTCCGGGAACGCCGGCATTGGCGACGATGAAGGCTTCCTGCTCGTGATAGCGCGCGTTCAGCACCTTGTGCGGGATGCGCTGCGCTGTGAGTAGATTCGACAGGAGTTCAGATTTCTCAATCGAGGCGGTGCCGAGCAGGAGCGGCTGGCCCTTGGCATGGGCCTCCTTCACTTCCTTGACGATCTCCGCATATTTCGCCTTGGCGGTGCGGTAGACAACGTCGTCCTCGTCCAGGCGCATTACCGGTTTGTTCGTGGGCAGATCAATGACGGAGAGCTTGTAGATGTCGGCGAATTCGTCGGCCTCGGTCAGCGCCGTGCCGGTCATGCCGGCGAGCTTCTTGTAGAGGCGGAAATAGTTCTGGAAGGTGATCGAGGCGAGGGTGACGTTTTCGGGCTTGATGTCGACGCGCTCTTTCGCCTCGATGGCCTGGTGCAGGCCCTCGGAGAGGCGGCGGCCTTCCATCATACGGCCGTTGAACTCGTCGATCAGCATCACCTGACCGTCCTTGACGATATAGTCCTTGTCGCGGCTGTAGAGCTTGTGGGCGCGCAGGGCCTGGTTCGAATGGTGGACGAGCGAGATGTTGCCCGGCTCCCAGAGCGAGCCTTCGAGCAGGCCGAGCTCGACCATCCAGGCTTCCATCTTCTCGGTGCCGGTTTCGGAGAAGACGACCGAACGCTGCTTTTCGTCATGGTCGAAATCGGACGGCTCGAGGCGCGGGATCAGGCTGTCGATCTTGATATAGAGGTCGGAGCGGTCATCGGTCGGGCCGGAGATGATCAGCGGGGTGCGGGCCTCGTCTATCAGGATCGAGTCGACCTCGTCGACGATCGCGAAATGGTGCCCGCGCTGGGCCATCTGCTCCAGCGAGTATTTCATGTTGTCGCGCAGGTAGTCGAAGCCGAACTCGTTGTTGGTGCCGTAGGTGATGTCTGCGGCGTAGGCGCCCTTGCGCTCCTCGTCGGTGACACCGTGGACGACGACGCCGGTGGACATGCCGAGGGCGCCGTAGATGCGGCCCATCCATTCGGAGTCGCGCCGGGCGAGGTAGTCGTTGACGGTGATGACGTGCACGCCCTTGCCTTCGAGGGCGTTTAGATAGGCGGCGAGGGTGGCGACGAGGGTCTTGCCTTCACCAGTGCGCATTTCGGCGATGGCGCCGGAGTGGAGCACCATGCCGCCCATCAGCTGGACGTCGAAATGGCGCATGTTGTTGGCGCGCTTGGCGGCTTCGCGGACGACGGCGAAGGCCTCCTCCAGCAGGCTGTCGAGGGTCGCACCATCGGCGAGGCGTTTGCGGAATTCCTGGGTCTTGCCCTTCAGCGACTGGTCCGACAGCGCTTCCATGATCGGCTCGAGCGCGTTGATCCGGTTCACCCGGGCGCGGAGCGGTTTCAGCCTGCGGTCGTTAGCCGTTCCAAAAATCTTGCGGGCAACAGTAAGCATAGAAGCAGCACCAACCAGTTTACGGGGATATATGCGGGCGACCCTGAACCGGAGCTTACAGGATTTAAGGCCGCTATCCCACCGCGCCTTGTCTGGCTGAAACCACTCGACCAGCACGCGGGGCAGACTTAAGAACGCCGCCAAAGGGTGTCAATGAGGCGCCATCAGTCTGTGAGGGGGCCCCTATGCCTGCCATGCCTTTGATTTTGCCTGCGCATTTGGCGGTTCTGGCGCTGGCGGCTCTGCTTGCGGCCTGCGGGAAGACCGAGACGACGGCCACTGAGATTCCGGTGATCGACCAAACGGTCGCAGCCTATATTAACGGCGAGCCGGTATTCGAGGGCGATGTCGAGCTGGAGGCAGTGGCACGCGGGCTGATCAATGCCGGGCAGGACTTAAGCGCCGAGGACGAGGAGCACCGGACCATCCTCGACCAGCTGATCGACCAGAAACTGATGGCGCAGGAGGCAGCGCGCCGGCAGCTGGACCGTGATCCTTCGGGGCAGCGGCGGCTGGAGATGGCGCGTGAGCGCATCCTCGGCAACCTGCTGGTGGAGAGCCTCGTGGCGCAGCAGGTGACGGAAGAGGCGATCGACAAGATGTACGCCGAGCAGGTGCGCCTGCAGCAGGCGAACGACCAGGTGTCGGTGGCGCATATTCTTGTGGATACGAAGGACGAAGCGGACGCTCTGTTCCGGCAGATCGGGCAGGGCGAGACGTTCGAGAGCCTGGTGTTCAACAATTCCAAGGACACACGCACCCGGATGGAGAACGGCGACCTCGGATACCTCGCGCCGAATGACCTGGCCGAGCCGTTTCCGGTAGTGATTGCCAATACGCCGGAAGGGGAAGTGTCGCCGCCGTTCGAGACGGCCGACGGCTGGCATATCCTTAAGGTCAAGGACCGCCGGACCGAGCCGCCGAAGACGCGCGAAGAGATGCGGCCCGAGATCGCGGCCTTCCTGACGCTCAACGAGGTGAGCCGCATCCTGCGCCGCCTGCGCACCGAGGCCACCATCCAGCAGGGCGGCGGCGAAATCTATGTACCGTCCAGGCAGCCTGCCGCTCCCATTCCCCAAACCCCACCCGGAGATGATGACCTGTGAAACTGACCCCGTCGCCTTTTGCGCCTGCCCGGTTTCCTGATCTGCCGGCGGTCGCGGGTATGCTGTCTGCCTCCGCCAGCCGTGGCTTCTATGCCCGGCGCGGGGTGGAGCGCGACGACGTTTTCCTGTTCGTTTTTGACGAAGGCACGACCTGCGCCGGGGTGTTCACGCGCTCGCTGACGGCGTCAGCGGACGTGCGCTGGTGCCGCGAGGCGCTTAAGGTGGGGGGCGGCAGGGCCAGGGCGCTGATTGCCAATTCCGGAAATTCGAACGCGTTCACCGGGCCAAAAGGCGTGCAGAAGAACGACGCGACGCTTGCGGCGCTGGTCCATGCGTTCGGCGCGAAGCGGGAGAGGTGTTTTGTAGCCGCGACAGGTGTGATCGGCGAGCCGCTCGGCGACCCGAATTACCTTGGCGCATTTGTACCCGATCTTGCGGCCCGGCTTCATTTCCCGGACTGGGAGCGGGCGGCGCGTGCTTTTATGACCACGGACACCTATCCCAAGGGCGCCGGACAGTCGGTCCGCATCGGACCGGACATGGTGCACTTTGCGGGTATCGCCAAAGGCTCTGGCATGATCGCACCGAACATGGCGACGATGCTGGCCTACGTGTTCACGGACGCGGCCGTTGCGCCGGCGCTGCTGCAATCGGCGCTCGCTGAAATCGCAGAGACAACGTTCAATTCGATCACCGTGGACGGCGACACCTCCACATCTGATACGTTGATGGTGTTTGCGACCGGCGCGAGCGGCATTGCGCCGGTCGAGGGGCGCGACGATCCGCGGTTCCCGGTCTTCTTCGAGGCGTTACGCGAGGTTTGTCACGATCTGGCGATGCAGGTGGTCAGGGACGGCGAAGGGGCGAGCAAGATCGCCACGATCGAGGTAGAAGGGGCCGTGTCGGATGCTTCGGCCAAAGCGGTTGGCGTGTCGATTGCCAACTCGCCGCTGATCAAGACAGCGATGGCAGCGGGGGATGCCAACTGGGGGCGGATCGTGATGGCGGTCGGAAAATCCTATGAGCCGGTGGACATTGACAGGCTGGCGATCTGGTTTGACGGCGTGCAGGTCGCCAGGGATGGCGGGCGGGCGCCGGACTATGACGAGGCAGCCGCGAGCGCGGTGTTTGCGCAGCCCGAGTTCCGCATTAAGGTAAACCTCGGCGTGGGCCAGGGCAGGTGGACCGTTTATACCTGCGACCTGACGCACGGCTACGTCGACATCAACGGCGCCTACCGGACATGACGAAACCGGTGCTGCTGGTCGCGGCGGCCGCCTTGTTTGATGACGAGGGGCGCATCCTGCTGGCGCAGCGTCCGGTGGGAAAGCAGCTCGCGGGGCTGTGGGAGTTTCCGGGCGGCAAGCTGGAGCCCGGCGAGACGCCCGAGGCGGCGCTGGTGCGCGAGCTGGAGGAAGAGCTGTCGATCAGGGTTAACGAAAGTGCACTCGAACCGCTGACATTTGCGAGCTTCACTTACCCCACATTTCACCTGTTGATGCCATTGTACGGTTGCGAAAAGTGGTCAGGGTCCATCCAGCCGCGCGAAGGCCAGGCCGTTGCGTGGGTGGAGACATCAAGGCTGCGAGACTACCCTGCGCCACCGGCAGATCTTCCCCTGTTCGACTGGCTCGCCCAACGGCCCTGATGGATAAAAAAATGAACGCGATGCGTTGCCTCCTCAAAGACCTTCTCGCCGACAAGCGCGGCGCGACGGCGCTCGAGTACGGGCTGATCGCGGCGCTGATCATCGTGGCGATCCTGTCCGGTGTGACCGCGTTCGCCGCCGAGAACGAAAAAACCTATCAGCTGATCGAAGACGCGATCGTCACCTGATCCGTCCGCAAACGGAATAATACCTTAACCTTCATCTTTCTGGACGCGGCGTACGGCGTCCGCGAGACTGACGCGCGCGCTGCCCGGCTTCAGCGGTTGCGGCTGACCGGGCGCGGGGGCCCAGCCGAGAATGTGGATAATTTCGAACGTTGCGGGGACGCGGCCATCGGGTGCGGCAAAGCGCTCGCAGTAGAGCGCCACCGCGCGGGCGAGGACGCGGCGGGGCAGGGGCTGGGCCGTGCCGCGCGTGAAGGCGGCGCGTTCGCCCATGCCTTTCAGGTCAGTCAGAAGCCGCTCGGGGCTTGCGTAGCGTACGGTGACAGTGTCGCGGTCGGCGACCGGTAAGGCGAAGCCGGCGCGCTGCAGCAGGCCGGCCATATCGCGCAGGCCAGGCAGCGGCGAGAGGCGCGGCGCGAGCCCGCCCATGATTTCGGTTTCGGCATCCGTCAGTGCACTGCGCAGTTGCGCCAGCGTGCCAGCGCCAAGCAGAGCGCCCACGAACAATCCATCCGGCTGCAGCGTCCGTTTGATCTGGGCGAGGGCGCCCGGCAGGTCATTGACCCAGTGCAGGGTCAGCGGGGCGGCGATCAGGTCAAAGCTGGCCGGCGGGAAGGGCAGGGCTTCCTCGTCGGCGAGCACGGCGCTGAGACCGCGCGCCTGCGCGGCGGCGAGAAAGGCGGGGGCGGTATCGGCGGCGATCATTGCCTGCGCCTTGCCGGTGGCGAGGAGGCGCGCGGACAGCTCGCCGCCGGCTGCGCCCAGCTCAAGTCCGCGCACGAACTTGCGGGGTGTGTCGTCGAGCCGGCTTTCGAGATCGGCGAGGACGCGCTGGCGCAGGAAGCTGTAGTCTGCGAAAGTTCTGGCGATCCGGTCCCGGCGCGCGGCAAGGCGTGCCCGGTCGAAGATCTGCGGCGGGGCTTGTTCGGGGGGCGCCATGACAGGTGATATGCCCAAGGGGCGCGCCGGGGCCAAGGGGTTTCTCCGCTCGGCCGGGGATTTGCTTTGGCCGCCGCGCCGGGACCGGGCGCGGGCGGCGCTGATCTGTGACGAGACCGCGCGGCGCCCGGTGCCGGGCCTGGAATGCGCCGGACGGCGGGACGGGCTGGGGACGCTCTGCGGCTGGATGCGGCAGGCAGGCCGCGGCACGTTGGCATGCCTGGGATGGCACACGTTGTCCGGGAAACCGGCGTAACCATATAATTAATGTGTCAGGGCAGAATGCGTCTGCCGCTGCGAAAGGAAATCCGGATGGTCAGGGTCACAATCTATACGCGTCAGTTCTGTCCCTATTGTTCGCGCGCGGTGGCGCTGCTGAAGGACAAGAAGGTGGATTTCAAGGAGATCGATGCGGGCATGGACGCGGCGCTGAAGTCGGAAATGGTCCGGCGATCCGGCGGCGGGACGACGTTCCCTCAGATATTTGTCGGCGAAAAGCACATCGGCGGCTGCGACGACATGATGGCGATGGACCGGGCGGGCAAGCTGGACCCGCTGCTGGCAGGGGCGTGAGGCGACCCGGATGATTCGCTACGCGCTGGTCTGCCAGGACTGTGATCACGGGTTCGAGGCCTGGTTTGCCTCCTCGGGCGGGTATGACGCGCAGGCGGCGCGAAAGCTGGTGGCGTGCCCGGACTGCGATAGCCGCGCAGTCGCCAAGCAGATTATGGCGCCGGCTGTGAAGACGACCAAGGGCAAGGCGGCGGCGCCGGATCCGGAAAAGCTGATGGCAGTGTTTGCGGAGAAGGCGCGCGAGCATGTCGCGGAAAATTTCGACTATGTCGGCGGCGATTTCGCCGAGGAGGCACGCGCCATGTATTACGGCGAGCAGGATGACCGGCCGATCTGGGGCGAGACGACCCCGGAAGAACGCGAGGCGCTGAAGGAAGAAGGCGTTCCGGCCCTGCCGCTGCCCGCGCCGTTTGCGCCGAAGCCGCCGAAACGCAAGGCGCGCCAGCCGTTGAACTGAGCGGGCCTGCGTCAGGGTCGCTTTGCCGCGCTTGAAGCGCCGCGCGAGGCTCGTTAGAAGGCGGCAGAGTAACGATCATCGACCAGAAGGGCAGACCATGGCCACCCACGAATACCACCACGGCGAGATGGACATTCGCGACCAGAAAGCCACCTGGGACAGCTTCATCACCGGGAGCGTCTGGTCCGGCCTGCTGATCATCCTCATGGTCGGCCATGCGACACTCGCCCTCGCGATCGGCTTCAACTGGGCGATCTCGCTCGGCCTGATGGCGATTGTCGGCTTTGCGGCCGGCGTGTTCATGAACCTTGGCGGGCGATGGATGGCGACGGTTGTGGTGATGACCCTACTGGCGCTGATCGTGCAGGCGATGATCTGGCTGTTCGGCGCCGTCATGTGATTTCCGGGAGCTGCGTTTAACGCCGCTCTAAGCCTTCGCGCGCCATACCTCTTGAACTTTATCGAATTACGCTAAAGTCTGGGTAGCAGCTGCTGAAGGAGACCGCCGATGGGCGAAGCCCCGCTTGTCATGTCCGGCGCGACCAAGAGATTTGGCGGCTTCACGGCGGTCAGCAACCTTTCGTTTCAAGTGCCGGAGGGCCAGATCATCGGCTTCCTCGGGCCGAACGGCGCCGGCAAGTCGACCAGCCTGCGGATGGCGCTGGGCGTGATGCAGCCGGATGAGGGCTCTGTTTCGCTGTTCGGTGCGGCGCCGGATATCAGGAACCTGCGGCGCGTTGGCTTCCTTCCGGAAGAGCGCGGCCTCTACAAGAAGATGACGGCGCGCGACACGATCACCTATTTTGCGCGCCTCAAGGGCATGAGCGGGCCAGACGCAAGGGCGCGGGCCAACGAGCTGCTGGAGATGACGGGGCTCGGCGCGTTCAGGGCGTCGCGGATTTCCAAGCTGTCGAAGGGTATGGCGCAAAAGGTCCAGATCCTGTCGACGCTGGCGCACCGGCCGGATTTCCTGATCCTCGACGAGCCGTTCTCTGGCCTTGACCCGATGAACCAGCAGACGCTGGAGGATCTGATCCGCGCCGAGCACAAGCGGGGCGCGACGATCCTCTTCTCCACCCACGTGATGGAACACGCCGAGCGTTTGTGCGACGGGATCGTGATGCTGGCGCGCGGGCGCAAGGTTTTCGACGGCACGCTGGACGCGGCCTATGCGACGCTCGGACGGGGCGCGCGGATGGCGGTGGAGCATGGGTTCGACCTCGCCGCGGCGCTTCGGCCCAAGGGCTTCGAGGCGCAGCGGGCGCCGGACAAGGGGCCGGGCGATTCCTGGCGCGTGGCCTTGCCGCGCGGACTGGGTGCACAGGATGTGCTGCGGGCGGCGCTGGAGACGGGCGCGCCGATTGTCGGCTTCCAGCCGGAGGAGGCCCGGCTGAGGGATGTGTTCGTCTCGCTGGTCGGCGAAGCGGAGGCGGCGGCGCTGGATGTGCCGGTGGCTGCGGACGTGGTGGAGGCGGCCTGATGCGCAATGTCTACCTGATCTTCCGGCGCGATTTCCTCGGCTATGTGAAGGCCTGGGGTTTCTGGCTGAGCCTTGCAGCGGTGCCGCTGTTCATCATCATCGGCGCGGGCTTCGGTTATTTCGCGGCGTCCTCCTCGCCGGTGCGCTATTATGCCGTGGTCGAACCGGGCAACGTGATTTCCGAAGCCATCGATGCCGAGTTCCGGCGCAGCGAAGCGCGCGCGCTGGAGGAGTTCAAATCCCTGTCGGGACCCAGCGAGGGTATCCAGGCCGACGCGGCGAGTGCGGCGCAGGCGGCGCGCAAGTTCGTCGCGGTGCCGGCGCCGGCCGCAACAATCGACGAGCTGACGCCGTATCTCGCGGGTGAGAAAAAAGTGGCTGGGCCGGGCGGGGAGAAGCCGCTGTTTGCGGCGCTGATCCTGTCGCCGGATGGCAAGACGCTGGAATACTGGAGTTCGGACGTGAACGTCTCTGGCCTGCGCTTTTCGGCAGAGACGGCGATGCGCGATCTCAGCCGCCGGGACGCGCTGGTGGCGGCGGGGCTCAGTTCCGATTTCCTGAAAACGGCCGATGAAGCCTCGGTGAAAGTGGCCGAGTTCCGGCCGCGCGAGACGGCGGAGCAGGGCGCGGAAGTGACGACCGCTGACCGGGCGCCCGCGATTGTCGCGGTGGCGCTTGCCTACTTCCTCTGGCTGATGGTGTTCTCGATCATCCAGTACCTGCTGATGGGTACGATCGAGGAGCGCTCCAACAAGATTTTCGACACGCTGCTGACTTCGGTGAAGCTGCCGGAACTGCTGGCGGGCAAGCTGCTCGCGGTGTTTGCGGTGACCTCGACGATGATGCTGTCCTGGGGCCTGTTTGCCGGGGCAGGGGCGGCTTTCGGGGCGAGCCAGTCTCCCGCGCTGATGGAGATGATCCAGCCATTCATTGCGGCGGCCACGGATCCGGCGCTGATCATTCCGGCACTGATCAGTTTCATGCTCGGCTATGTGCTGTACGGCGCGATCTTCATGGCACTCGGATCGCTGTGCGACACGATCCAGGAAGCCCAGACGCTGCTGAGCCCGATGATGATTCTCTTGATGCTGCCGATGTTTGCGATCTTCATCGCGTTCAACGATCCGGGCTCGCCGGTGATCGAATATGCGAGCTGGGTGCCGCTGTTCACGCCGTTCCTCCTGATCCTGCGCATGCCGTCAGATCCGCCGCTGTGGGAGATTCTCGCGCAGATGGCGCTGATGGCGGTGACCACGGCGTTGATTGTCTGGGGCGCGACGAAAGTTTACCGCGCGGGCGCCGTGCACGGCGCGGGCATCGGCGACCTGATGGGCATGATCAAGGGTGCGGCGGGGATGAAGCCGAAGGGGGGCTGATGTGTGGAGCCGTGTACTCGGCAATGAAATTTTTGAGCTGGCGCGGAGCGAGGTTTGTTTGTGTTCCCCCTGCGCTGATTATTCATTGATCTGAGATCCGGATTCGCAGCATTGCCCAAAAGTAGTTTATGCGGGGCCCGCGAGACATGGCGCCTGTTTCTCCGCGAAAGGTCAGTCGGCAACGTCAAACTGAGCGGGACGGCCGATTGGGTGCCTGAAATTCTGGGCGATGCCTGCTGGTTTGAGTTTGTGATCTCTGGTGAGCCGGGCATGACTTACCGGTTCTACCGGGTGATCCATAGGCAGGATGCGGCTGCTGCCAGAAACCCGTAAGTGTGCGATCTCCGACATAAAATGCCCCGCCAGCAGAACTGACGGGGCTTTTTTACTTCGGACCGGACAGGTCCTTCTTTCTTACACGATGCCTTCACGCTGGGCGCGTTTGCGGGCGAGCTTGCGGGCCCGGCGCACGGCTTCGGCGCGCTGGCGGGCTTTCTTCTCGGAAGGTTTTTCAAACGCCTGACGCGCTTTCATTTCCCGGAACAGGCCTTCACGCTGCATCTTCTTCTTCAGCGCGCGCAGGGCTTGCTCAACGTTATTATCGCGGACGACGATCTGTACTATAGGACTTCTCCATCGGGTTCGGTTCGGGCGCGCAGCCCGGAAATGCAGCAGACGGGGCCTCACAGCCCGGAAAGCGCGGCCTATATCACGGGGAAAGCGGACTCGCCAAGCCCTAGTCTGTGCGGAATTTACGATGACCTTGCCCCCTTCCGAAATCCTGCGCCGCCGCTGGCTGGCCGAACTGCTGCCGGAGGTCGCCTTCGAGGGCTGGAGCGAGGAGGCGGCGCGGGCCGCAGCCGGGCGCGCCGGGCTTACCGAAGGTGAACAGGCGCTGGCCGCGCCGCAGGGCGTCGTCAACCTGATCGATGCCCTGTTTGACGCGGCCGAGGCCGAAGCGCGCGCCGCGCTGGCGGCCGTCGACATGACGGCGATGCGGGTGCCGGACAAGGTGAAACGCGGCGTGCTGGCCTGGCTGGAGGCGCTGGGGCCGAACCGGGAGGCCGTGCGCCGCGCGGCGAGCCGGGGCTTCCTGCCGTGGAGCGCGGGGCCGGCGCTGCAGCGGACCTGGAAAGTTGCGGACATGATCTGGACTGCGGCGGGGGATGCTTCGGAGGATTACAACCGGTATTCCAAGCGCGGACTGCTGGCGGCGGTCCTGCCGGCGATCGTGCTATACTGGGCGGATCACCCGGCGCCGGAAAATCTGGACGGGTTTGTCTCGCGCCGCCTCGCGAATGCCTCAGGCATTGGCCAGCGGGCGGGGCGGATCGTCAAACCTGTGCTGGAACGGTTCGGCAAGCGCTGACGCGGCCTGACGGCTTTGCCTGAATAAAGGGGCCTGAATAAAGAGGCC
>ERZ888423.166-NODE-166-length-71355-cov-51.518948_pt1 | contig 71355 bp, 62 predicted proteins | sample MGYA00520523_ERZ888423 | MGnify/ENA primary metagenome ERZ888423 (study PRJEB32303, sample SAMEA104408611) | aquatic metagenome | biome: Brackish water; feature: Pelagic; material: water | place: Baltic Sea | collected 2014-06-08T10:24:00 | depth 30,27 m ... | reverse complement strand
GCGGGCGTCGGGGTTTGTGGCGGGGGCCGCACGGCTTGTTCGATGGGGGCGGGCAAGGGCGTGGCCGCCGATGGCGGAAGCGGCGCGACGCTGGCACCGGGTGCGGTGGCCGCACTCGGGGCTGTCACGGGCTCAAGCACGATGGGGATGATCAGAAATTGCCCTTCGCGCACCGCAAGATCGGGACCAAGCCCATTCCATTCAGCCAGCGAGCGCACCGAGACATTGTAAAGCCGCGCAACGGAATAGGCGGTTTCACCGCGCCCAACCCGGTGGCGCACCGGCTCTTCGCCGGGTTGGGTGGTGGTGCCGGCGCTGGCCAAGGCATTGGGCTGGCGGGCTTCGGCCGCGGCGATTGCGCTGGAGGCAATGGCGGTAATGTCGCCATCGGGGTTGCCATCGGGGCTGACGCGGCCCGGCACAGCCAGAACCTCGTCAGGCCGCAGCACGTCATTTGCGGTGCGCCCGTTGAAGCGGGCCAATTCCTCGGGCGGCAGGCCGATCCGGTTGGCCACATCGGCCACCGTGTCGCCGCCGCGTGCCACGACCATCTGGTAGCTGCCATAGCTGATCAGCCCATTGGCATTCGGGGCCGGGCGCGGTTCGACCTGACCCGCGCCGCGGGTCGATATCCGGTCAGGCCGGAGATCGAAATCCAGATCCGATCCGACACAGCCCATCAAAAGCGGCAGGCACAGACCAAAGGCAATCAGGGGCGCGCGGGGCATTGCTCGGATGTTCCTCAATAGGCGTGGCGGTGTCGCTGTCGGTCACACGAATGCTGACGCCCCGTGGGTCGGGATCTTGGTGTTGCGTCTATCGTACATCGAAACCGCGTTGGGGATAAAGCCCCGCGGCGGGGAAATGCACAGCGTTTGGGCCTTGGGCGCGCGTCAGTCCCGCGGCAAGCCGTCGACAAGCGGCACGAAGCGGACCGGCATCAATTCGTCGTAATCAAAGCCCGCGCCATCGGCCCGGCGGCTGACCCGGATCAGGCTTTGCACGGCATCCGATTGCCCCACGGGCACCACCATCACCCCACCGGGCTTGAGTTGCTGCAACAAGGGCCCCGGAGGATCCTCGGCGGCGGCGGTCACAAGGATGCGGTCGAAAGGCCCCTGATCGGGCAGACCAAAGGAACCATCGCCGGTCAGCACGGTGATATTGGCCAGCCCCAGTTCGGCCAGACGTGCCTCGGCCTCGCGCGTCAGGGTTCGGTAGCGGTCAATGGTATAGACCCGGCGCGCGAGCACCCCCAGGATCGCGGCCTGATAGCCCGAGCCGGTCCCGATTTCCAGCACGGTGTCGCGCGGCTGCACGCCAAGCGCCTGTGTCATCAGCCCCACGACCGAGGGCTGGCTGATGGTCTGACCCGACGCAATGGGCAGCGGCATGTCCTCATAGGCGCGATCTGCGAAATGCCCCCGCACGAAATGTCCGCGATCGATCCGTTCCATCGCCCCCAGCACGCGGGCGTCGGTCACGCCTTTCTGGCGCAACTGGAACAGGAACTGCATCTTGCGCGTGGCCTCTTCGGGGGTCATTCGAGCGCGGCTCGCAAGCTGTCGAGGCGGTCATGCGCGGTCAGATCGACCCGCATCGGCGTGACCGAGATATAGCCATCCAGATTGGCATGGGCATCCGTGCCGGGTGCTGTCGGCACATCTTGCCGTCCGCCCTTGATCCACAAGAAACGCCGCCCGTTCGGCGCAATCTGCGCTTCGATACCAAAGCGGGTTTCGCGGCGATAGCCTTGGGCAGCGACGCGGATGCCCTTGACCTCGGCGGCGGGCAGGGGCGGGAAATTCACATTGTAAAAGACGCGGTAATCCGTCTGGTCCCAATGGCCATTTTGCAACAGCTTGCGGATCACGCCCGCGCCGTGTTGGGCGGCGGCCTCGAAGCTGTCGCCCAGCGTGATGTTGCGGGGGCCATAGTATTGCGAGAGCGCGATGGCGGGCAGACCTTGCAGCGCGGCCTCCATCGCGCCGCCGATGGTGCCGGAATAGAGCACGTTTTCGGCCGCATTGTTGCCCCGGTTCACCCCCGACAGCACCAGATCGGGCGGGCTGCCGGCCAGCACATCATAAAGCCCCGCCAGCACGCAATCAGCCGGCGAGCCTTCGGCAGCGAAACGGCGCGGCCCAAGCTCGGCGATCATCGTGGGATGGATATACGAGATGCAATGGCCCACGCCCGATTGCTCGAAGGCGGGGGCGACGGTCCAGACCTCGCCCTTGGGCCCCGCGATTTCGGCGGCGATCGCTTCGAGTGCCGTGAGCCCGGGGGCGTTGATGCCGTCGTCATTGGTGAGCAAGATGCGCATGGGGATGTCCGGCAGGGGGGAACGCTGCATGACGGTCTAGCGGCTGGCCCGCGATGCGGCAAGCGCTGAGCGGGGGCTGGCCGTGGTCGGGGGGCGCTGCCCCCGTCCCGTTCCGGCCCATTTGGCAAGCAAAGTCGAAATCAGGCGCGTGCCTGTCGCAGGGCAAGCGCGAGCAGCGTCAGCGCGCCCAGGCCAGCAGCGATGCCAAAGGCGCTGGCACCATTGGCCGCGACCACGCCCGCAAGCGCCCAAGCCACCGCGATCGGATAGGTGGCAATGCGCAGCCGCAGGCTGAAGCCCATCGCAAGCAGCAGTGCAAAAACCAGCATGATCCAGCTGATCGCGATCTCGCTGCCCAGCCCATGGCCGATGGCCACCGTGCCAAGCGCCACGCAGGCGGCGGCGGTCAGCCAGCCCGCATAAAGCCCCACAGGCCATGCGAACCAGACCCTGTCACCGCCGGGCGCATGACGCAGCGCCAAGAGCGCACCGGCCAGCATCAGCCAGATCAGCACAGTCGCCATGACCGGCGCGCTCAAGGCCACCGCAATCCAGGAGGCGCCTATGGCGAGGCTGGCAAAAAGCGCCCAACGCCCGGCATCCCAATCGCGCCCTGTGTCGCGCCGGATCAGCCCAAACCCAGCCGAGGCCAGAAGCCACAGATAGATCACCCCCCAGATCGAAAAGGCATAGCCCGCAGGCTGGATCGGGGGGCGCTCTACCGGGATGGGCATCTGTGCAGGGTCAAAGCCCGTGAAGGGCTGCGCCAGAAAGGGCGACAGGACAAAGGCGATGGTGGCGACAAGCACCAGCACCGCCTTGAGCTTGGCGGTGTCTTGCGGGTCGTCGGGGCGTTCAAGATCAGGCAAGATGTCCCTCGGGGGTGATGCATGTCTTGCCCCCGATATAGGGTTGCAACGCCGCCGGGATAAGGACCGCGCCATCCGCTTGTTGGCCGTTCTCCAGCACAGCGATCAGGCAGCGGCCCACGGCAAGCCCCGACCCGTTCAGCGTGTGCAGGAATTCCGGCTTGCCGCCACCCGTGGGGCGAAAGCGGGCATTCATGCGGCGCGCCTGAAAATCGCCACAGGTCGAGACCGAGCTGATCTCGCGATAGGTGTTCTGGCCCGGCAACCAGGCTTCGATGTCATAGGTGCGCCGCGCGCCAAAGCCCATGTCGCCCGTGCACAGCACGATGGTGCGATAAGGGATCGCGAGGCGTTCGAGGATCCCCTCGGCGCAAGAGAGCATGCGCTTTTGTTCGGCGTCGGACTGGTCGGGATGAGTGATCGACACCATCTCGACCTTTTCGAACTGATGCTGGCGCAGCATGCCGGCCGTGTCGCGGCCCGCCGATCCGGCCTCGGAGCGGAAGCACAGCGAATGGGCGGTGTAGCGTTTGGGCAGATCAGCCTCGTCGAGGATCTCGCCTGCGACGATATTGGTCAGCGACACTTCCGAGGTGGGGATCAGCCACCAGCCATTGGTCGTCTGATAGCTGTCTTCGCCGAATTTGGGCAGCTGGCCGGTGCCAAACATCGTCTCGGACCGGACAAGCACGGGGCCGTTCACCTCGGTCAGGCCGTTCTCGATCGTATGGACATCAAGCATGAATTGCGTCAGCGCGCGGTGCAGGCGGGCCACCGCGCCTTGCATCACCACAAAACGCGCCCCAGACAGTTTCGCCGCCGTCTCGAAATCAAGACCGGGTTTGACACCCGCGATGTCGTAATGTTCGCGCGGGGCGAAATCGAATGCGCGCGGGCTGCCCCAGCGACGGATCTCGATATTGGCGGCCTCGTCCGCGCCATCGGGCACGTCGGCGGCGGGCAGGTTGGGGATGGTGGCAAGCAGGTCGCGCAGCGCGTCATCGCGGGTCTTGGCGTCATCTTCCAGCCGGGCGATGTCGTCTTTCTTTTCGGCCACAAGCGCACGAAGGCGATCAAATTCCGCCTCATTGCCCGCGGCCTTGGCGGCGCCCACGTCCCTTGAGGCGGCGTTGCGCTCGGCCTGTGCCGTTTCGGCGGCCAGGATACAGGCGCGGCGTGCCTCGTCGAGCGACAAGATCGCGGGCGATTGTGGCGGCAGCCCCCGACGCGCGAGGGCGGCGTCGAAGGCGGCCGGGTTGTCGCGGATGGCGCGGATATCGTGCATCTTGGACCTCGGGTCTGGGCGATTTCGGGCAGGGTATGCCAGAGGGGCGGGCGCGGGGAAAGGGGGGCGGAGCAGTCAGGCGCGGCCGGCGTCCAGAGCGATGGGGCCATCGGGGTGATGTCTTGGGCACAGCAGTCTTTGGTCAGCCCGGGCGCGCGATTGCGGCGTACCTTCGCCCTTTGGCCTGAGGGCCGCAAGGGCCATGTTCATGGCCCGGCAAGCCCCGATCCTGTTGCACGCCTGTGCCGATGGGCCCGAGGCTGGCCTTTGGGGTGTGGGGCGGGCTATTCGGTCGCCGTTACAGCCCCGCGGGACGGGCGCGCGGCCCCAAGGCGCGGGTGCAGGCGCCCCGCCACGGCAAAGGCCCACAAAAGCCCCGCCCCTGTGGCCGCAAAGATACCGGGCAGCGGCGCGACCAGCAGCACCAGCCAAGCAAAGCCGGGCGTCAAGATGCCCGAGACATCGCGAAAGCTGGAATAGACCGCGCTCATCTCTGTCCGCTCGGATGGTTTGACCGCCATCAAGAAGGGCAACCCCCCCACAACATCGAGCAGCACAAGAAACACTGCGGCCCCCATGCAGGCCACGACCGTCAGCCACGGCAGGGGCGACACGACCGCCGCCATCAAGAACAGCCCCCCGCACAGCCCAAAGGCCAGCCGCACCGATCGGCGCACCGATGTGCGTCGCGCATGCCGCAGCATAAGGGGCGAGATGAACAAAAGCGCGTTTGACACTGAAAGCGCGATACCCCCGACCTTGTCGCCCAGACCCGCTTCGATGCAGAAGATCGGCAGATAGACGACATAGACCCACCACCCGCAGGACCGCATGACCGCGAACATCCAGCCCGCGATCAGCCGCGGCTGCTGGAAAAAGCGGCCCAGATAGGCCAGCGGGTTCACTGCGGGCCCCTTTGCCCGCTTGATCTGTTTTCCGTTTCCCAACCGCAGGACCCAGAACGTGACCAGAAGCCCCGTCGCAAAGCTACCCGCCAGCAAGAAGGGCGCGGGCGCCCACCAGTCGTACAGCCAGACCCCCGTCATCGGCCCGAGGGCCCAAGGCCCCGCCGCATAGACCATCTGAATGGATTGGGTTCGGCCCAGTTCGGCCCGGTCGATATAGTCAAGGACATAGGCGTTGAAGCACACGAAGGTCGTGGCCGTCGCCGTCGCAAGGCAAATCAGGGCAAAAGGCACCAACGCCGCCGTCCCCGTCACGGCAAGCGCCATCCCCACCAGATACAACACGCACCCCGCCGAATAGGCCAGGCGCCGCGGCAGATACCGCGTGGCCCAAGGCACCATCAGCCCGCATCCCAAGGCCACGATCCCGGCCATGAAATAAGCCGAGGATGTCGCCTCGGCGCTGCCCAGCGCGTCATAGACGACCAGCGGCATGGCCGAGATCAGCGTGCCGCGTACACTCGCTTCGATCCCGGCAAGCAGTGCGAAATGCCGCATCTTGGGGGCGGGGCTATGGCTGAGTTCGAGGGGAATGTAATGGTTGGGCATGGGTTTGCTGCACTTTCGGGCATCAGGCGCCCGAACACTCCTCAAGTCTGGCCCGCCCGCGACAGGTGCATGTCGGGATCATGCGCGCCGACAAGCCGACGGAAGATGCGCCATCGCTGATCGCTTTGCGGCCCTTGACCCATGCCTTGCCCTATCTGCCGTGCGCCGGACGACCTGCCACCCAGCGAAAGATCGGTGGCGCCAAACCGTGAATTGCCGCAGCCTCGTTCGGGATCGAACAATGGACAAGCGCCGTCGCGCCGGGATCTTGACGCTTGCGCAGGCACATCTCGAACGCGCCCGGACGATCCTCGGGGGGCGAGGCACCCCTTCTGAGCCGCCGATGGGTGCGCAAAGGGCAGACAGTTCAACCGCCCGATGCGCCATGCTGGCAAAGCGCGAGAGGTGGGTGGACAGGATCACGACCGAACGCCCCGCTGCATCTGCCATGGCAAATCCCGCGTGCTGGATGAACCTTGCCCCGCAGCGGTTCGGTGTTGGTCAGGTGCCGATGTCATTTGGCCCTGTGCCAAGAGCAACGCGCGATGTTCAGCCGAGGGCCGCGGGCTTTTGGCAACGACAATCGTTGCCGCTGATCGCCCCCGCTCCGCTGTGCTTGCGCAGCAGCCTTTGGTCAGCCCGGGCGCGGGAATGTGCCTGCGCGTCCTTGAAGGTGGCCGTCATCGCCCGGACATGGCGTGCGGGTCTTTCTGAAAACCGGCGCCCGATATTTGTGCCACAGACGCGCGCCGCCCTGTTCCGGAAAACCATTTGACTGGTCGAATTGACAAAAGTTCCCGAAAGATGCATGCCTCGGTCAAGCCATCCGAGAGACTGACATGCCCAAGGAACTGCTTGTTGACCCCTCTGTGTCGCGCGCCAAGACCCGCCTCGAGGGTCTGGATATCCTCGTGCACGCCTATGACACGCCCATCGATGACGAAATCGCGGCGCATGGTGCCGACCGCTTGATCGAAATGCTCCGGCACATGCTGATCATCCGCGAATTCGAGGGGATGCTTGCCGCCTTCAAGGCGCAGGGCATGTACCGCGAGATTGCCTATACCTACAAAGGACCGGCCCATCTTTCCATCGGGCAGGAAGCAGCGGCGGTCGGGTCGGCCTTTGCGCTTGATCCCGACGACCATATCTTCGGGTCGCATCGCAGCCACGGGGAGTTTCTTGCCAAGGGTCTTGCGGCGATCGCCCGGCTGCCCGAGGCGCGTCTGGCCGACATCATGGCCGCCCATGACGGCGGCCGGCTTCGCGATACGGTATCAACCGCCTTGGGGCGCGATGGGCGGGCACTGGCAGAGGATTTTCTGCTGTTCGGCTTTCTCGCCGAGATCTTCATGAAAGCCAACGGCTTCAACGGTGGCATGGGCGGGTCGATGCATGCCTTCTTTCCGCCCTTTGGCTGTTACCCCAACAACGCGATTGTCGGCGCATCGGCCGGGATTGCGACCGGCGCGGCCCTGCGGCGGCGGCTTGTGCGCGATGGTGGCATCACGGTCGCGCATGCCGGCGATGGGGCCACAGGATGCGGCCCGGTGTGGGAGGCGATGAACTTTGCCGCCATGGGTCAATATGGCCGGCTCTGGCAGGATGGGGGCGGTCGCGGGCTTCCGGTCCTGTTCTTCTTTACCAACAACTTCTATGCCATGGGCGGCCAGACCTCGGGCGAGACGATGGCCTGGGACCGCCTGTCGCGCATTGGCGCCGGCATCTCGCCCACGGGTCTGCATGCCGAAACCGTGGATGGGGCAAACCCGCTGGCCGTCGCCGAGGCGGTCGCCCGCAAGCGGCGGTTGCTGGTGACGGGCGATGGCCCCGCACTTCTCGATGTGGAGTGTTATCGCCTTTGCGGGCATTCGACGACAGATGCCAACGCCTATCGCACCCGCGAAGAGATCAAGCTTTGGGAAGACATCGACCCGATCCGCCGCTTTGCCGAAACCCTTGAGGCAGCGGGCGTGCTTGCCCCCCAACAGGGCGAAGCCATGCGCCAGGACGTGGCCCGGCGGATCGCGGCCGTCACCCGCGCGGTCGTCGATCCAAGGCACGCACCACCCGTCGATGTCGCCGCAGACCCGACACGGATCGGTCGGCTCATGTTTTCCAATCGCCACACGACCCTGCCCACCGACCGGGCGCCGGGCGTCGGGGACCCGGCCGCCTCGGCCGCGCTGCGCGGTCTGGCCCGCAAGGCGCGCTCGGGCCTGACCGAGGCCGGCGAAGAGATGCCCCCCTTGCGCGCCATCACCTTGCGCGATGGGCTGGCCGAGGCGATCTTGCACCACATGACCCATGATGAGCGCCTTGTCGCATGGGGCGAAGAGTGCCGCGAATGGGGTGGGGCCTTTGGGGTCTATCGGGGTTTTTCCGACATCTTGCCGCATCACCGCCTGTTCAATTCCCCGATTTCCGAGGCCGCGATCGTGGCTGCGGCGGTGGGCCATGCGATGGAAGGCGGCCGTTCGCTTGTTGAACTGATGTATGCCGATTTCATCGGCCGTGCCGGTGACGAGATTTTCAACCAGATGGCCAAATGGCAGGCCATGTCGGGCGGTCAGATGTCGCTTCCGGTCGTGCTGCGCGCGTCGATCGGTTCCAAATACGGTGCCCAGCACTCGCAAGACTGGACCGGGCTGATCACCCATATTCCGGGCCTCAAGGTCGTCTACCCGGCGACGCCCTATGATGCGAAGGGTCTGATGGCCACGGCACTTGCCTCCGAAGACCCGGTTGTGGTTTTCGAAAGCCAGCGGCTTTACGACAAGGTCGAGACATTTCGGCCCGACGGCGTGCCAGTGGATCCCTACCGCATCGCCTTTGGCACGCCCGAGGTGAAGCGTGCGGGGCGCGATGTCACCATTCTGACCATCGGTCCGGCGCTATACCCCGCGCTGGCCGCAGCGGCCGAGCTGTCGGTCGCAGGCATCGAGGTCGAGGTGATCGACGCCCGCACCCTTGTTCCCTTTGACTATCAGCCCGTGCTTGACAGCGTGGCGCGGACGGGCCGCTTTGCGATCGTGACCGAAGCCTCGGAACGCGGCAGCTTTGCGCAGACGGCGGCGGCCACCGTCGCCCGGCATGGCTTTGCCCATCTTGTCGCGCCACCGCGCGTGATCGGCGCGCCCAACTGGATCGTTCCCGGCGCCGACATGGAAACCACCTATTTCCCGCAGGCCATCGACATCGTCGATGCGGTGATGGCCGATTTCTTCCCCGACCACCGCGCCAACAGGCGGGGTGTGCGGGATTGGGATGAACTTGCGCTGGCCCGCGTCGGCCTTTGACGGAGCAATGACATGACCCTTCTGCCTGTCCCGCAACTTGGCAATGAAATCACCGAGGCCGAAGTCAGTGAATGGTTCAGGCCCGATGGCGCAGAGGTCGTGCAAGGCGAGCCTGTGGTCTCGATCAGCACCACCAAGATGGCCATCGACCTTGAGGCTCCGGCGTCGGGCAAGCTGCGCATCTTGATCGCGGAAGGTGACATCGCCGAGGTCGGCACTGTCCTGGCCCGGATCGAATGACCCTTTCGCCCGCTGTGCTGCACCGTTTGGGTGGCGAAGGGCCGCCCGTGCTGTTTGTGCATGGTTTTGGCGCCGACCGCTTCGGCTGGGCCGCCAATGCCCATGCGTTGATCGGCACAAGAACCGTCTGGGCGGTGGATTTGCCGGGCCACGGCGGCGCGGGCAACGCCGTCGGTGATGGCAGCGCGGCCGCACTTGCCACGGCGCTCGCGGGGGTTGCGGGCGAACTGGGCGGGGGCCTTGCCGTCATCGGTCATTCGCTGGGTGGCGCGGTGGCATTGCATCTGGCGCGGCTGATGCCCGAGCGGATCACGGCACTGGTGCTGATAGCCCCCGCAGCGGTCGGGCCGCCGGGGGTATCGGGGTTTCAAGACAGGTTCCCCGCGATCGGCTCTGCCGCTGACGCCGCCGAGGTGCTGGGGTGTCTTGCGGAACGGCCCGCGGTCGTCGCGCCGATGATCGCGCATGTGCTGTCTTCGCTCGATGTGCCGGGCCGACGCGCCGCGCTGCGCACTGTGGCACAGGCGCTTGGCCACGCGGCACTGGAACAAGCGCCGCCCGTCGCGCCCGTCACCGTCATCTGGGGCGAGGCGGATCGTGTGCTTCCCTGTCCGCAGGGCGCTGTGCTGGGTGTGCACCCCCATGTGATCCCCGCCACGGGGCATTTGCCCCATATCGAAAGGTCAGGGGCGGTCAATCGCCTGATCCGCGGCGCGCTCGCCATCGATTAGGGCGCGTGCTGCCGCCTCGTCGGTGATCAGCGTGTGGCAGCCGATGCGCGCTATGGTGGCGCGGATCGCCGCCGCCCGTCGCGCCCCGCCCGAGGCCAGCACGACGTGCCCGGCCCCGGCAACCACATCGAGCCCCACGGACATCACCCGCTGCTGCACGGGATGATCCACGCTTTTGCCCGTGGCATCGAGAAAATGGCACATCGTGTCACAGACCGCACCGGCCGCAACCAACCCGCGATAATCCTCGGCCGACAAGAAACCCTGGCTCAACGATGTGCCGGTGGTTCCGATGTCGCCGCAACTGATCACCGCCATGTCCATGCCGCGCGCCACGTCGGCGATGCGCGACAGGCCACATGCCTCGAGAAGTTGGCGCTTTGTCTCGGCGCTGTCGACGATCAGCGGCGCGGGAAACAAAAGACACTCCCCCCCCAACGCGCCCGCCAGACGCCAGGCGAAATCGATGGGGTTCAGCCCCTTGGTCTCGATCACCCCACCCAAAAGCGACACCACCCGCACCCCGTCAAGCCGTGGTGGCCGCAACGCCATGAGCGAGGCATCAAGCGTCCGGCCCCAGCCGACGCCAACGGTCATTGCTTCGGTGATGCGGTGCGACAAGAACCGGCCCAAGGCCGATCCCACATCGCGCGCCGTCTGATCCGGGTTTCCCTCTCCGGGCACCACGATCGCCCGATCCAGCCCGAATTGTTCCTCCAGCGCCATGGCAAGATCCGACAGCTCGCCGGGGGGCGTGTCGATCCAGATTTGAACCTCCGCCCTGCGGCGCGCCTCCTCCAGCAAGCGGATCACGCTGGATCGGCTGATGCCCAGCCGGTCAGCGATGTCTTTTTGCGTCATGCCCCGGTTGTAATAGAACCACGCCGCGCGCAGCCTTAGCGCGCCGTCATCGGTCATCGTCGTCTGCGGTGGGCGCGGCAGTCGGGCCAGTTTGACGGTCTCCTTCAGGTGGTCGTTGCCCGCGCTTGCAGAAAGGCGGCGACAGCCTCGGGCGTGGGCGGCGCGCAGCCAGAGGCCATGCAGTTGAGCGATGCGGCCGCGACCGCGTGGGTGAGCATGGCGACAAGCCCCTCTGCCGAAAGCGCGCCAAGCGCCCCCGACTGCGTATGCCCGCCCAGGGCAAGCTGTGCAAGCAAGCTGCCCATCAAGGTGTCGCCCGCGCCCACCGTGTCCACGACGGCGACGCGAAAGCCCGGCACCGTGACATGGGCGTGGGCGGTCCATGCCTCGGCCCCCTCTGCGCCCTTGGTCACAACGACAAGCCCCGCCCCTTGTGCGATCAGGTTGGCGGCAAAGTGTGCAGGCGTGGTGTCGGGTGCCAATGCGGCAAGATCCTCGACGCTCAGGCGCACGATGTCGGCCACGGCAAGGATGCGCGCGATCCGCTGCCGCCAGACCGCAAGCTCAGGCGTCATGCCCGGCCGCGCATTGGGGTCGATCGCGATCATCGCGCGCCCCGCGATGGTCTCGGCGAAGGCGGCGATGCGATCGGCGCCCGGCAGGTCAATAAGCGAGATCGACCCGAATTCGACCACATCCCCCGGTGCGGGCGCAAAGGCGGCAGGGTCGGGCGCAATCATCCGCGTGGCTGTGCCCTCGTTGAAAAAGGCATAGCGCGGCTCGCCTGCCTGCAGGTCGACAAAGGCCAGGGTCGTCGGCGCGGTCAGGCGCGGGGCCTGACGGGTGTCGATGCCATATCGGGCAAGCTCTGCGGCCAGCATTTCGCCGAAAAGATCCGTGGACAATGCGCCCAGAAACCCGACCTCGGCCCCGGACAGCGCGGCCGCCTTGGCCGCGTTGAACGGCGAGCCGCCGCAGCGCGGCGCATAGGCGTGACCCCCGTCAGGTGCCAAAACCGGCACGAAATCGATGAGCGCCTCGCCCATGCACCACAGCTTTGCCATTCTCAGGCCCGTCCGGCCAAGCGGTCGATCTGAGCGCCGAACGCGCTGGCCGCGGGCGCATCGAGCGCACCCATCCGCATCTGCGCCCGCCAGTGACCTTGTGGCGGCACCGTCACGATGCGCCCCGCCTCCGCTTCGACCGCGTAGCCCTCCACGCCTGCGGTCGCCGGCATCGCCATGCCAAGCCCCTGCTGGTCAGCCGTCCGGCAGATCCAGCGCATGGCCAGCGGCAGCGTGCGCGCATCATAGCTGATGAAATCGGCATGACCTTCGGGATGGACCTGCATCGCGTGGCTCCAGCCCTCGGCATCGGGGATCATGCGCAAGGTGAACACCGCCTCGGGATCAAACGGAAGGGCGGGATCAAGAACGTGGTGGCGGACAGGATCTTGGGCAAGCTCGGCCAGAAAGGCGGCATAGCCCGGGCCGGCCTTGATATGGGGCGGGATCGACCGTCGCACGGCCACATCCTCGGGGGTGTAGTGCGCCGCATAGACGAGGCGCCCATAATCCACGGCCCGGAAATTGGCATGTCCAAGATACATCAGTTCCAGCGGGTGCGCGGCGCGCTTGTTGACCACATCCAGCGTGATCTCGATCTGGGTGGCATCCGCCGCAAGGCTGACCTCGGCGGTGGCCTCGTAATGCACGGTGAAGGCGATCCGGTGCCGAAAGCGCCCCCTGACGGCGATCCGCCCCGCGGCTTCGTCGATCACCAGCTCGGCTGTTTCGAACTGCCCCAATGGCAATTCGCCGTGCAGCGGATGCAGATCATCGGCTGACGGTGGCCCGATCCGCGTGACGCCGCAGTGGATGAAGAACGCGCCATAGGTCGACAGATAATGGTCCGTCGCCACGGGCGTGTCGAACATCGATGTCATGGCAAGCTCCCGCCCGTCAAAGGCGGCGCGCCACACTTGCTGGCCTTGGAACGGCAGGACCACGATGTCGGCCCGTGGTGTCAGCAGCCGCAGGGCCGCAACGCCCGACGCATAGCGAAAGACCTCGGCGCGCATGCCGCCCGATACCGCGACCTCACGGGTGCCGTGATCGGGAAAATCCGAAGACAAAAGGGGAATGATGACCGCCATGATGACCTCAAATATAACTGGCGTCGGCATGGACGCCCTGATCGATCCCGGTGATGAGCGACACGACCGCATTGCCATCGGTCGTCTTTGCGTCGAGCGAGCCCACGATCCGCCCGCGCCGGAACACCACGATCCGGTCCACCAGCTTGAACACTTGCCTGAGGTTGTGGGAGATCAGGATCACTGGAATCCCCTGTTCTTTCAGGCCTTTGATGATTGTCTCGACCCGCGTCGTTTCCTGAATGCCAAGGGCTGCGGTGGGTTCGTCCATGATGATGAGCTTGGCGCCCCATCCCGCGGCCCGGCTGATCGCGACGCACTGGCGCTGGCCGCCGGACATGCTCATCAGGGGTTGGGTCAGGTCGGGTATCTTGATGCCCGTGCGTTCCAGCACGCGCTCTGCCTCGCGCCGCATCTTGCGTTTGTTGAGCCACGACAGCGGCCCAAGGCGAAAGTAATAGGCTTCACGCCCCAGAAAGATGTTCGATGGCACGTCCAGATGATCGGCAAGCGCAAGGTTTTGATACACCGTCTCGATCCCGTGGTTGCGCGAATCGATGGGCGCGCGGAACTGCACATCCTGGCCTTCGAACAGGATCGACCCCGAGGTCGGCCGCTCCACGCCGGTGATGTTGCGCACGAAGGTCGACTTTCCCGCGCCGTTGTCGCCGACGATGGCGACATGCTCGCCGCGGCGAATCGTGAAATCCGCCCCGGTCAGCGCCTCGACCCCGCCATAATGCTTGGTCAGGCCCCGCGTCTCGAGAACGACGCCTTCGTCAGTTGCCATGTTCTCCCCCCGCGCCCTGTCGGGCCTCGTCCCCGGCTTGACAGGCGCGGGGCAGTTGGTGTTGCTTGAAATATTATTGAATGCAATCGACAAAAGTGTCAAACGGGAGGAACAAGATGCTCAAGTCTCGTCTAGCGGCCGCGACCGCCATCGCACTGGCTCTGGCGGTGGGCACAGCCCATGCGCAAGACATCACCATCGGCTACATCACGAAATCGGCCACGAATGCGGGCTGGATGATGATCAACCAGGGCGCACGCGACGCGGCCGCCGAAGAAGGTGTGAACATCGTCGAGGTGGGCCCCGCCTTTGCCGATGACCTGACCAGCCAACTCGAGGTTTTCGAGAACATGGTGTCACAAGGGATCGACGCCATCGGCATCGCACCGGCCGACAGCGCGGGCATTGCGCCGGCGGTCAATGATGCGCTTGCAGCGGGCATTCCGATCATCGCCATCGACACCGGCGTTTCCGGGGCCGAAGTCACGTCTTTCGTGGCGACCGACAACCTTGCCGTGGCAAAGGTGCAAGGCGCGGTGGCGGCGACGCTGATCGAAGATGGCGACATGATCATCTACGTCACCGGCAGCCAGGCACAGTCCACGGGTCAGGATCGGCGCAACGGGTTCTTGGCGGGCTTCACCGCCGCGCGTCCGAATTCTCAGGTTCTCGAGGTTCCGACCGAGTGGAATTCCGAACAGGCTCAGGTCGGGGTTGAGGCGCTTTTGAACCAGAACAGCGACGTGAAGATGATCGTCCACGCATGGGATGGTGGCACGATGGCCTCTGTCGCGGCCCTGACAAACCTTGGATACGGTCCGGGCGACGTGAAGCTTGTGGGCTTTGACGGTGCCTCCGATGCCATCGCCGCGATGGATCAGGGCTGGGTTCATGCCAATACGGCTCAGATGCTCTATCAGATGGGCTATCAGGGCATCCGGGCCGCGGCCGCTGCGGCGCGGGGCGAACCGGTCGCCGCGCGGATCGACACGGGCTTTTTCCTGGTCACGCCTGCGACCTCTGGCGTCTACAAGCAGATGGTCGGCATCCAGTAATCCGCGACCACACGGCATCGGGGCCGGCCCTGTCGGGGCCGGCCCTTCGCGCATCACGGAGAACGAGCCATGGCCGACATCACCGGCGCAGAAGGCCAGCAAACGCACCCCGCCATGCGCTGGGCCCGGGATATCCTTTTGCGCTTTTTGCGGGCGGAATGGTCGGGCGCGCTGATCGCCATTGTCGTTCTTGCCATCGCGATCGAGATGGTGACCGACGGGCGCCCCTTTTTCCACCCGACCAACATCATGACGATCCTCAACAATTCGGCTGCTCTGGGCATTGTTGCGGGTGGCATGACGCTTGTCATCCTGACGGCCGGAATCGACCTTTCGGTTGGATCGGTCATGGGCATGACGGCCGCGTTGATGGGATATCTGGTCAGCTACCTCGGCGTCGATCCGTTGCTGGCCATCGCCATGGGCATCGCATGCGGGATGGGGGTGGGTTTCATCCACGGCGGGCTGGTCGCATGGTTCGGCATGCCGGCATTCATTGTCACCCTTGCGGGGCTTTCGGTGTGGCGTGGCACCGGCCATCTTGCAACCGGGGCGCAGGCGACACCGCAACTGCCGTCGACCTTTGACACATTCGGCCGCTGGAACCCGTTCGAGCCACTGCGCAGCGCCTATCAGGCGGGTGAATTGTCGGCCTTCTGGCAGCCCATGGGCGCCTTTGTCGATGACAACTGGGTCAACTTCTTTCGCACCTTTCAGATGAGCGCCCTGTTGTTTGTGGGCTTTTTCATCCTTCTGGCACTCATCACATCGAATACGCGCTTTGGCCGCTATGTCTATGCCATCGGCTCGAATCCTTCGGGTGCGCGGCAGGCGGGCATCCCCACCACGCGCTACATCGTCATGGTGTACATGGTCGCGTCGGTTTGTGCGGTTCTGGGGGCGCTGCTGTTTCTGGGGCGCGCGCCTTATGCCAAATCGGACTATGGGCTGATGTGGGAGCTTGAGGCGATCGCGGCCGTGGTGATCGGCGGCACCTCGCTTTTCGGCGGCCGTGGTTCGGTCTGGGGCACGTTCATGGGTGTGATCTTGCTCAAGCTGATCAACAACGGCCTGACCCTGGCCCAGCTCAACACCTTTTGGCAGATGGTGGTCACGGGGATCATCATCGTGCTTGCCGTCGCACTCGACATCGTGCGCCAGTCGCGCGACCCCATGCTGGTCAAGCGGTTCCTCGCCGCCCTTGCGGCCGCGATGACCTTTTTGACGCTGATGACACCCGCCAGCCTGTGGGTGCGCGCGACCATCGCCTTGATGGAACACAACGCGATGCAGGAGCTTCAGGCGACAGGCGCGACCCTGGCACCGCCGCAGGCGCAGCGTGTGATGAACCCGACCGCTGTGGAAGCGGCGCTGGCGGCACAAGCCGATGCCGGTTTGCCCTCGGCTGCGCTGATGGTGGTCTTGCTCGTGGCCCTTGCCGCGGTCGCGCGGCCCGACCACCGCGTGACGATCGCGGCACTCATGGCGCTGGGGGCTGGGCTCGCGGTCGTGCTGACGGCGGGCTATGCCACGGCGGCGCCCCTTGTGATGCTTGGGGCTGTCGCGCTGATCGCACAGGCCCTTGTCAAGCCGCTGGGCCGGCAGGCCCGCTAGAACCCATGGCTCTGCTGCCTGCGGTGTTGGGCCTGCCTGAGCGCCTGTGCGCGACCCCGACAGTGGCACAGGCGGCATGAACCGGGCCAAAAACCACGCGCAGCAGGGCGTCTTGAACCCGTTCGGTCAGACCCAACCGCCCGGGATTGTCAGTGTTGCGCCAGCAATGCGGCGCTGATGGGGGCTGTGGCCGCGTAGAGCTCACGAAACCGGGCAAAACGGGCCTCAGCACAAGATGCAAGGTCTTGATCGGGCTCAAAGACCTGTTCGACAGGCACAAGGTCTCGGGTTGTGGCCGCGAGGTCAAGAAAGCTGCCCGATGCCACGGCGCCCATGGCAAGTGCGCCCACTGCACCGGCATCGGCCACAGCCACGCGCGCAATCGGCCGCCCCAAGGCATTGGCCCTGATCTGGCACCATGCATCCGACCGCGACCCGCCCCCGCCATGGCGCAACACGGGCGCGACATGCGCACCCGAGCGTTCGACCGCTTCCAGCGCAAGACGTGCGGAAAAGGCCACGCCTTCCAACACCGCCGCAACAAGTTCGGCGGGTCCATCGGCCCCCGACAGCCCGGCGAAAGCGGCGCGTGAGGTCGCGGTCCAAAGCGGTGCGCGCTCGCCGTCGAGATGGGGCAAGAATAGCGGGCTGTCGCCCCTGATCCGGGTTTGTGCGGCCAGAGTGTCGAGTTGCGCGTGATCCAGCCCCAGCATCCGTGCAATCCAGTCGCGGGCGGCTCCGCCCGATTGGGTTGGTCCCGCATGCAGCGTGATGCCACGCCATTCCGGAAAGACGATGATCCCGGGCTCTGCGGTCCGCTTGGCCGAGATCAGCCCAAGGACCTCACTCGTGCCGGAAAGATACATGGCCTGCCCTTCATTGGCGACACCCAGCCCGATCATGGCCGCCCATGCGTCCATCGTGCCCGTGGCAATCGGCACGCCCCGAAAGGGGCCATCGCGGAGCGCGCCCGTGACGCAAAGCGGGTCGAGAAGCGGCGGCAAAACTTCGGCCGCGCGGGGGATGAGCGACAGCATCGTCTGCGCATACCGCAGATCGGTCCCCGCCAAGCCAATTGCGGAAAGCGGGTCAGACGCGACCGCACCCGTCAGTTGGGCGATCACCCAATCCTTGGGCAAAAGCACATGCCGCGTTGCAGCCCAGATTTCAGGCGCGGTCTGTGCCATCCACGCCATGCGGGCGAGGGCGTGGCTTGCATCAACGGGAATAGGGGCCCCCAACGCCTGAATGCGTTCTGCAAGGGTCAGACGACCGTCAATGTCACGCGCCACTTGCCCCGGTCTTGTGTCCTGCCACGTCAGGGCGGGTGCCAAGGCCGCCATGCTGGCATCGCAAAACACATGCGTGTTGACCTGTGAGGTGATCCCGATGCCCGAGACATCGCGCGCGCGCGGATGACGGGCAAACTGCGCCAGAGCAGCGCCCACATGCATGAGCCAAGTTGCCGGGTCCTGTTCGGCCATGCCGGGCATGCTGCGGCGCGTCGGGTGGGCCGCGCTATAGGAAGCAAGGCTGCGGCCCTCTTGGGTCAGCATAACCGCCTTGACTGACGTGGTGCCAATGTCGAGTCCGATCAGAACCTGTGAACCATGGGGCATTTCGATGGCTGTCCTTGGCAGTTTCGGGGCGCCGTCGGATCGTGGGGCGCGCGCTCAGGTCTGACAAGGGGTGATAGGGTGCCACCGCGTCATCGCGGGGTGCATGGGCGCGGCGACTTCTGGCTGGCCCGTGCAACGCAACATGGGGTCATCGGTCGGACCGTCCGGGCCGTCTGGTCCAGACGCTTGGAAAAATCTTTGCATGGCCTGTGCAGCAGTCTCATCATGCCATGGACCTTTGCGAAACTTCACGCCAATACTTTGGGCCTGATCAAGACCGCGACGCGAGGAGGCAGCGCAAATGATACGGATGACGGCTTGTGCGATGGTCACTTTAACTTTGGGCAGCGTAAGTGCCATGGCGCAGGATGTGGCGGTGATCACCCCCTATCTTGCGCAACCTGGAACGCAATTCTACGTGGATGGTTTCACCGCCCGGGCGCAAGAGCTGGGCTGGAATGTGAATGTCATCGATACCGCCGGCGATGTGGCGGCTGTGATCAGCCGGATCGAGGATATGGTGACCCAAGGGGTCGATGCCATCGTGATCAACGTCGACCCGGCACAGGTGGGCGCGGGGCTGCAAGCGGCGGCGGATGCGGGCATTCCCGTGGTCGGGATGGATGCCGGCAGCGATCCGCTTGTTGCGGCCAACATCACATCGAACGGCTATGCGATGGCCGCAGAGACGGCGGTTTATGTCGCCAATCGCATCGGCGGTCAGGGGAATGTGGTGATGTTCACCTTCGACCCGTTCCCGCCCGTTCAGGTGCGTGGTGTCATCGCGGATGCGGTGTTCGCCAACTTTCCCGACATCACGGTGTTGGACCGCATAACGCCCGATGTCAGCGATGGCGGCATCGCCGGCAGCCGCGCGGCGATGGAGGCTCTTCTGGCTGCAAACCCGGCACCGGGCAGCATCGCCGCGGTTTGGGCGGCATGGGATCAGCCAGCGCTCGGGGCGCTTCAGGCAATCGAAGCGGCAGGGCGCGCCAATGAGGGCATCGTGATCACGGGGATTGACGCAAACCCGCAAGCCCGGGATGCGATCGCCCAGGGTGGCAATTTCGAGGCATCCGTTGCGCAGGATTTCGTCGGCATCGGCACCACGGCCGCCGATACGGTTGCCCGGCTTCTGGCAGGCGAGCCCGTGGTTCAGCGGGTGATCTATGTGCCCACCCGCCTTGTCACCATCGCAAACGCAGAGTGACCCGGAATTGCTGACAGGCGCCCGCGTAGAGGACCAACTGCGCGGGCGCACGCTAAGGCTTGACGGGATCTCGCGCCATTTCGGTGCCCTGCGCGCGCTGGATGGGGTCCACATCGAGCTGCACGCGGGTGAAGTGCACGCACTCATGGGCGAAAATGGGGCGGGCAAGTCGACCCTCATCCGCATCCTCGCGGGATTGGAGCGCCCTGACGCGGGGTCCATCTTGCTTGATGGCGTGCCGGTGCCGCTTGGCCAACCCGCTGCGGCGCGCGCCGCGGGGCTGCGGTTCATCCATCAGGAATTGCATCCGGTACCTGCGTTGTCGGTCGGTGAGAACATGTTGCTCGATCACCCTTATCCGCATCGCTTCGGGCTGGTGGACTGGGCGGCGTTGAACAAGATCGCGGCATCGGCGCTGGCGCGGCTCGGTCTGGACCACCTCGATCCCCGGGGGCCGATGTCGGCGCTTGGCTCCGGCGATCAGATGCTGGTCCGCATCGCCGCCAGCCTGATCGGCGGGGGTGCCTGGCTCTATGTCATGGACGAGCCGACGGCAGCACTTACGACGACCGAATCAGAGCGCCTGTTCGCCGTGATGGCAGAGCTGGTCCAGCAAGGTGCCGCGATCTTGTATGTCTCCCACCGCATGGGTGAAGTCATGCGTCTGGCCGATCGCATCACGGTCTTGCGCGATGGGGTTCATATCGCCACACGGGCGAGGGCGGCGACGGATGTTGATCGCGTGATCGCGGACATGACGGGGCGCGATCTTGGCGGATTGTTTCCCGCACGCGCCGCACCCGCGGGTCAGGCGATCGTCTTGCAGGCCGAGGCGTTGTCATCGCCGGGCCTGGTTCGCGCGGATTTCGATTTGCGCGCGGGTGAGGTGCTGGGGCTTGCCGGTTTGTCGGGATCGGGCCGGGGGGCGCTGTTGCGCGCCGTTCTGGGGGATGGGCCACGGACCGGCCGCCTGACGCTTGGCGGCCAAGAGGTTGGGCGCAGCCCGGCCGACACCTGGGCCCAAGGCATCGCCTATGTCCCGCGGGAACGCCGTGCCCAGGGCCTGATCATGGGCCGCACCATCGCCGAGAATGTCGCGTTGCCCTATCTGACGCAATTTGCCCGGGCCGGTGTTTTCTTGCACGACCATCGCCAAAGGCAGCTTGCGCAGGACTTGGGCGAGCGGGTCCGGCTCAAGGCGGCGTCTGTCAGCCAAGCCTGTGCCGAGCTGTCGGGGGGCAATCAGCAAAAGGTGCTTTTTGCGCGTGCCCTCGCCGGGCGGCCGCGGGTGCTGCTGCTTGACGAGCCGACGCGGGGTGTTGATATCGGCGCGCGGTTTGACCTGTATCGGCTCATTGAAAGCCTGCGCAGCGAGGGGGTTTCCATCGTGCTCGCGTCATCGGACCTGCCCGAGCTTTTGGGCCTGTCGGACCGGGTCGGCGTGATGCGCGACGGGGTTCTGACCGAGATATTGCCGGCATCCGGTCTGACCGAGGCCGGCCTGTTGGCACGTTTTTACCACGGACAGGAGATGCAGGCATGACGGCCAGCTTGCGCCGATATGGTGGCGTATTGGGGATGGTGGCGATTGTCGCCTTTTTCGCGCTGAGCCTGCCCGATACATTCCTGACGGCCCGAAATCTGCTCAACATCACCCAACAGGTCAGCATGCTGGCGGTCGTGGCCGCGACCATGACGGTGGTGATGGTGATGGGGGATTTTGACCTGTCCGTCGGCGCCATGGCGTCGCTTGCGGGCGTTGTGGCGGGCGTGCTGTTTGTTCAGGGCTGGCCTGTGCCCCTTGCGGTTGGCGCCGCACTTGCGGTCGGCTTGGTCGGGGGGCTGTTGAACGGGATCCTGGTCAGTTTTGTGGGCATATTGCCCTTTGTCGCAACCTTGGCCACCCTGACCATCTTTAGCGGCACGGCGTTCATCATCAGCGATGGGCGTACGATTTTCGGGCGCGACATTCCCGCGTCCTTCAGCGGTTTTGCGCGTGATGGTCTTGCCTTGGGTATGGTCGATGGCCGGTCACTGGCATTGCCGAACCTGACCCTTGTGGCGCTTGGCGTCGTGGCGCTGGTCTGGGTGGTGCTTGAGCACACCAGTTATGGCCGGCGGCTCTATGCGATCGGCGGAAACCGCGAGGCCGCGCGTCTTGCCGGCATTCGTGTCGTGCAGCTTCGCTTTTCCGCTTTTGCCTTTACGGCGGTGGGTGCTGCAATGGCGGGGTTGATGACGGCAAGCCGTGTCGCATCGGCGAACCCGACACAGGGTGATGGGTTGATGCTGACGGGGATCGCGGCGGTGTTTCTTGGCATGACCCTCACACGCGATGGTCAGCCCCGGGTTTTGGCGAGCCTGGCCGGGGTCATGGTGCTTGGGGTGCTGGACAATGGCCTGACCCAAATGCGGGTGGATAGCTATCTGCGCGAGGTGATGGTGGGCTTGATCATTCTGACATCTGTCGGGGTGAGCGCGCTAAGCCAAAGACGGCGATAGGCAAAACTGTCAGGCCGGTCCACGCCACCATCATCACGCAGGCTGCCGTGACGCAGAGCGCGGGTCGCAACCGACTGCATGGCTGGCTGATTGACGCACCTCAGCATGGCATTTACCTATTTCGCCAAAAGGAGAGCCCAAGGTGAGCAGACCGACGGTACATGACATCGCGAAGGAGGCGGGCGTAAGCCTTGCTACGGTCGACCGGGTGCTCAACGCAAGGCCGGGTGTCCGTGGCAAGACGATCGAAAAGGTGCAGGCGGCCGTGGCCCGTCTGGGATATGTCCGCGATACCTATGCGGCGAACCTTGCAAGACAGCGGCAATATCGTTTTGCCTTTGTCCTGCCAGACGGTCCGAGCCAGTTCGCCCAGTCGCTCAAGGCTGCCCTTCAGGAAGCCTATGCCTCTCAGATCGCCGACAGAACCTTGGTGGGTATCATCCGGGTTCCAATCGGCGACCCACATGCCATTGTTCGCGCGTTGCAGACCAAAAGCGCCGAGGGTCTGGACGGGATCGCATTGATGGTGCCCGAAACACCGCAGGTGCGCGACGCCATCTCGCGACTGAAGGATGCAGGGGTCGCCGTGGTGACGCTGGTCTCTGATCTGCCAGATTCCAGACGGGATTTCTTTGTTGGAATCAACAGTGTCGCAGCAGGCAGAACCGCGGGTAGCCTGATGGGCCGCTTTGTGTGCGGCAAAGGAGAGATCCTTGTCGTGACAAACTCGCTCCGGTCTCGCGAAAGCGTCGAGCGGCGGCTTGGCTTTGATGAGGTCATGGCACGGGATTTCCCCGCGATCACCGTTCTGCCGTCGGTGGAAGCTCATGACGATCCCGCCCGCATGGCGCGTATCGTCACCGAAGTGCTTGCGCGGCGTCCGGGTCTTGTCGGCGTCTATTCGACAGGTTCAGGAAACACGACACTGATCGAGGCCTTGCGGGGCAGACCGCGCAGCGACCGGATCGTTGTCATCGCGCATGAACTTACCCCGGCCAGACGGCAGGCGCTGATCGACGGCGAGATCGATGCCGTCATTGCCCAGAACGTGGGTCACCTTATCCGAAGTTCGATCCGCGTGCTGCGCAATCTGTGCGATGACCGTCCGATCTATGCGGCACAGGAGCGTCTGCGCATCGAGGTCGTTTTGCGCGAAAACCTTCCCTGACACGCGTCGCAATCTGTCTTGCGGGACGAAAAGAGGTGCGTACCTCAGTTTTGCATTGTCATGAGGTACGTCCCTCTTCTAGGATGAGTGCGTAACCCGGCGACTCGTCCGGGGTCGGGTCCGCGCGGCGTGGGCCCAGGATGCGGGAGGAGCTTCACATGAAAACAAGACTATTTGCTGCGACAGCGCTTGCCAGCTTGTCAGCAATGGCGGCGACCGGGGCGAAGGCCGACGAGCTGACCCTGTGCTGGGCCGCGTGGGACCCGGCCAATGCGCTGATCGAATTGTCCAAGGACTTCGAGGCGCAGTCTGGCGTCAAGATGAACTTTGAGTTCGTGCCATGGCCGAACTTTGCCGATCGGATGTTGAACGAACTCAACTCTGGCGGGCAGCTTTGTGACCTGATGATCGGCGACAGCCAGTGGATCGGGCTTGGCGCAGAAGCAGGCCATTACATCAAGCTCAATGACTTCTTCGATGCCAACAGCATCTCGATGGATGATTTCATCCCGGCCACCGTAACGGGCTATTCCGAATGGCCGAAGGGCACGCCGAATTACTGGGCGCTTCCGGCATTCGGCGATGTGGTGGGCTGGACCTACCGGCGTGACTGGTTCGAGCGGCCCGAGCTTCAGGCCGAGTTCCGCGAAAAATATGGCCGCGATCTGGGTGTGCCGGCGACGCTGGCTGAGCTCAAGGACATCGCCGAGTTCTTTCAGGGCCGCGATATCGACGGCACGACCGTCTATGGTGCCGCCATTTATACCGAACGCGGGTCTGAAGGGATCACCATGGGGGTAACAAACGCCCTCTACAATTATGGCTTCCAGTATGGGAACCCGGCCAACCCCTACGATCTCGAGGGCTTCGTGAACTCGGCCGGCGCGGTCGAGGGGCTGGAGTTCTACAAGGCGCTTTATGATTGCTGCACGCCGCCCGGTTCGTCCAATTGGTACATGTCCGAAAACATCGACGCCTACCGCTCGGGGCAGGTGGCCATGCAGATGAACTTTGCCTTCATCTGGCCGGGTGTTCATGCCGATGCGACTGTGGGTGGCGACCGGTCGGGCTATTTCCCCAACCCCGCTGGACCCGCCGGTCATTTCGCCCAGCTTGGCGGACAGGGCATATCGGTCGTGGCCTATTCCGATAATCAAGACGACGCGCTCGAATACATCAAATGGTTCGCACAACCCGGCATTCAGGCACGCTGGTGGGAACTGGGTGGCTACTCGGCCCTGCGGGCCGTGGTCGAGGATCCGGGCTTTGCGGCAAGCCAGCCCTATGCTCAGACCTTCCTCGATTCGATGGCGATCGTGAAGGATTTCTGGGCCGAGCCGTCTTATGCATCGCTCTTGCTGCCGATGCAGGAGCGCGTCCACAACTATGTCATCGCCGGCCAAGGTACCGCGCAGGAGGCACTTGATGGCCTCGTGAAGGACTGGGTCGAGGTGTTCGAGGACGAAGGCAAGCTCTGAGCCGGGTCTGAGCGCGCGCCCGCTCCGCTAAGGGGCGGGCGCTTGCCAAGACCACGCGGGTTCGGCACGCATACCGCAAGCCACGGTGTCGGCACGTCTCGCCCCGAAAGGAAACCGCATGTCACATCTGAACATGGACAGCGTCGCACGCGCGACGCCGCGGCACCTGTCGCGCCGGATCAGGGGCCTGTCGGATCGCGCGATTGCATGGGTTTTTGTTGCGCCGACGATCTTTCTTTTGCTGGCGGTCAACATCTTTCCGTTGATCTGGACCATTCGGCTAAGCTTTACCAACTACGCGGCCAACCGCCCCAACGCCGAAGTGCAGTGGATCGGCCTGCGAAATTATGAACGCATCCTGAGCGATCCCGATACCTGGGCCACGATGCAGGCGACCGCGCATTTCCTGTTCTGGACCATCGTCTTTCAGGTCATGATCGGATTTGCCCTTGCGTGGCTGATCAACCAGAAGTTCCGCGGCAACGATCTGTGGACCACGATCATCGTGCTGCCGATGATGCTGTCCCCGGCGGTGGTCGGCAATTTCTGGACATTGCTCTACCAGCCGCAACTCGGTCTGTTCAACAGCATCGTCGGCTTCTTTTCAGGGGCCGATCCAACCTCCTTTTCGATGATCGGGGATGTGCATCTGGCGCCCTGGTCCATCGTGATCGTCGACACCTGGATGTGGACGCCCTTTGTCATGCTGATCTGTCTGGCCGGGCTTCGATCGATCCCGGACTCGATCTATGAGGCGGCCGAATGCGACAGGGCCTCGCGGTGGCGGCAGTTCTGGACGATCACTGTGCCCATGGTCCTGCCTTTCTTGATGCTTGCCGTGCTGTTTCGGGGCATCGAGAACTTCAAGATGTTCGACCTTGTCGTGCAACTGACCGGCGGCGGGCCGGGCAATATCACCACGCTGACATCGATCGAGCTCAAGCGTGAGGCCTTCGAGAAATGGCGCACAGGCTATTCGTCGGCCTATGCGGTCATCTTGTTCGTAACCGTCTTTGGGCTGGCCTCGATCTATGTGAAGGCTCTGAACCGGGTGAAAGACAGATGAGCGCGCATTCCATCACCGAACCGTCGGTCCGGCAAAAGTGGTTCGCGGGGGCCCTTGTGGCCGCCTATGCGCTGATCACGCTTCTGCCGTTGCTGTGGATCATCGCGACCGGGTTCAAATCCTCATCTGACGCCATCGCCTATCCGCCCAAGATCTTGTTCGAGCCGACCCTCGAAGGCTATGTGAACCTGTTCACGGCCCAGACCCGTCAGTCGCCGGAATACCTTGCCCAGAACCCGCCCGCGACGTGGTATGAGGCGATAGTGCATGACAAGGGCATGGTCATCGCCGGACCGTCGCGATACGGCGAGCGGTTCATGAATTCGGTGATCATCGGCTTTGGCGCGACCTTTCTGTCGGTGGTGCTTGGCACGCTCGCGGCTTACGCTTTCTCGCGCTATCGCATTCCGCTCAAGGATGATCTGCTGTTTTTCATCCTTTCGACCCGGATGATGCCGCCCATCGCGGTCGCGATCCCGATCTTCCTGATGTTCCGAAACCTGGGATTGTCGGATACGCATGCGGGCATGATCTTGCTCTATACCGCGGTGAACCTGTCGCTCGCGGTTTGGCTGCTCAAGGGCTTTATCGATGAAATTCCGCGCGAATACGAGGAAGCGGCCCTGATTGACGGCTATACCCGATTTCAGGCCTTCATGAAGGTTGTGCTGCCGCAAGCGGCGACCGGTATCGCGGCCACGGCCATCTTTTGCCTGATCTTTTCTTGGAACGAATACGCTTTTGCGGTGTTGTTGACATCTGGCACCGCCCAAACCGCGCCGCCCTTCATCCCCACGATCATCGGCGTCGGCGGTCAGGACTGGCCGGCGGTCGCGGCAGGCGCCACGATCTTTCTGGTGCCGGTGATGGTCTTCACGATCTTGCTGCGCAAGCATCTGTTGCGCGGGATCACCTTTGGGGCGGTACGCAAATGAGGGGGTTTTTGCATGGTCTTGTTCGCCTGCGCCGGGGCCCTTGGGAAATGGTCGCCTCGGTCTTGATTGCGACGGGTGTCTTCATGCTGATGCAACCCTTTGCGCTGTGGGCCTATAGCTGGTCCTTTCTCGTGACGTTGACGGGGACGGTGATGTTCATCGTCGTCAGCCATTTTCCGGAGTGAGCCGCGTGGCCGAGATCACCATTCGAAATCTCCGCAAGGAATTTGGCAGCTTCACCGCCGTGCAGGGCTCGACCTTTACCATCGCGGACGGGGAATTTTTCATGCTGCTCGGCCCCTCGGGCTGCGGCAAGACGACAACGCTCAGGATGATCGCGGGCCTTGAACTTCCGACAAGCGGCGAGATCTGGATCGATGGGGAAGAGGTCGGCCGCAAACCGGCCAGCCAGCGCGATATCGCCTTTGTCTTTCAGATGTTCGCGCTTTACCCGCATATGAATGTGCGGCGCAACATCAGCTATCCGCTGGTAAGCGAGGGCATGCCACGCGCCCGCGTCCGCGAGAAAGTGGACGAGGTTGCGCGCATCCTCGGGCTTGAACATCTGCTTGATCGGCCGGTCAGCGGGCTTTCGGGCGGGGATCGGCAGCGCGTGGCGCTGGGTCGCGCGATCGTGCGCAATCCAAAGTGCTTCCTGATGGACGAGCCGCTGGGCGCGCTTGACGCCGAATTCCGCGAACGCATGGCCGAGGAGTTGCGCGCGCTTCATGACCGGATGGGCGCCACGACGGTCTACGTCACACACGACCAGCTGGAAGCCATGCAGATGGGGGACAAGATCGTCGTGATGAACCACGGTGTGGTCGAACAATTCGGCACCCCGCAAGATATCTACGACAAACCCGCGACGCTGTTTGTGGCTGAATTCATCGGCTCGCCCCCGATGAACTTTTTGCGCTTTGGCGGCCATGTCGCTCATGGCGCGACCTCTGTCATGCTCCAGCACCATACGCTGGCCATACCCGCCGCACGGGAGACCTTTCACGGCGATCTGGTCTACGGGGTGCGCCCCGAACATGTGCGGTTCATCGATGATGGCCCCTATCGCGGTGAGATCGTCGCGACCGAATATCTTGGCACCACTCAGATCGTCACGCTTGAGACCGCCAACGGCGCGTTGAAGGCCCGCATCCCTGCCGACCGCCTGGCGCGTGTGGGTGAAACCGTCGGGCTCGACTTCAACGGCGCCACGGTCTCGCTTTTTGACGCAAGGACCGGCCGCGCGATCCGCTCGGACCTCAACGAAGGCATCCTTTCTCATGGCTGAGGTCGTGCTGCGCAATCTTGCCAAGTCTTTCGGCACCACGCAGGCGGTGCGCGATGTGTCCTTCACGGTTCCCGACGGCGCCTTTGTCGTTCTGCTTGGCCCCACAGGGGCGGGCAAGACAACGCTGTTGCGTCTGATTGCAGGGCTGGAAAGGCCCGATTGTGGCGAGATCATGATCGCCGGCCGTCCGGTTGCAAGCGACACCCCCGCCGAGCGCAACGTTGCGATGGTATTTCAGCAGTATTCGCTCTACCCGCACATGAGCGTGCGCGACAACCTTGCCTTTCCGCTCCGCTCGCCGATGTTGCGGACACCCGAGCCCGAGATCGCGCTCAAGGTGCGTGCGGTGGCAGAGACGCTGAAGATCGCCCACAAGCTTGACAACAAGGCAACCGCCCTGTCGGGCGGCGAGATGCAGCGCGTGTCGATCGGGCGCGCCTTGGTCCGCGCGCCCTCCATCTACCTGATGGACGAGCCGCTGAGCTCGCTTGACGCCAAGCTTCGTACTGACCTGCGGGTGGAACTCAAGCGGATCCAGACCAGTCTGGGCGCCACGTTTCTTTATGTCACCCACGATCAGATCGAGGCGATGACGATGGCCACCCATGTGGGGGTGCTGGATGAGGGGCGGCTTGTGCAGTTCGGCACGCCGCGCGAGATCTATGAAACGCCCGCAAGCCTTTATGTCGCCGGTCGCCTTGGCCTGCCGCGGATGAACATGCTGCCCGCCGCGCTTTTTGCCGGCGCGCCACCGGGCGCTCAGACAATCGGTCTGCGCCCCGAAAACATCGTGCAAGGCACGGGTCGCCCGGCGCGGGTGGTCCGGATCGAGCATCTGGGCGACCAGACGCGGCTTCATCTGGTCTTTGACGGCCATGAGATCGTGACATTGACCGACCCCCATACGGGGCTCGAACCCGGCGATCTGGTGCCGATCGAGCCGATGAACCCCCTTTATTTCGACGCGGATGGCGCGCGGATCGCCAGAGGAGATTACTGATGCGACAGTTCATCAACACCAGGGAAACGCTGGTCACCGAAGCGATTGACGGGATGCTGCGGACGGCGGGGGGGCGTCTGGCGCGGCTCGACGGCTATCCGCACATCAAGGTGGTGCTGCGCACCGACTGGGACAAGACCAAGGTTGCTCTGGTCTCGGGCGGCGGGTCTGGCCATGAACCCAGCCATGCGGGTTTTGTGGGTCAAGGCATGCTGACCGCGGCCGTCTGTGGTGAGGTCTTTGCCTCACCGTCGGTCGATGCGGTTCTTGCGGGTATTCTTGCCGTGACGGGCAAGGCCGGGTGCCTGCTGATCGTCAAGAACTATACCGGCGACCGGCTGAACTTTGGGCTTGCCGCCGAACGCGCCCGCGCGCAGGGGCTCAAGGTCAGCATGGTTGTCGTCGATGATGATGTGGCGCTGCCCGATCTGCCGCAGGCGCGCGGCGTGGCGGGCACGCTGTTTGTGCACAAGATCGCGGGTGCGCTTGCCGAACAGGGGGCTGATCTTGAGACTGTCACAGCCGCCGCAGCACAGGTGATCCATGGTGCTGTCTCCATTGGCATGTCGCTCGATACCTGCACCGTCCCGGGCTCACCCAAGGAAGATCGCATTCCCCCCGGCAAGGCCGAGCTTGGGCTTGGCATCCATGGTGAGGCCGGGATCGAGCAGGTGGATTTCTCCACCGCGCGCGATGCGATGACCATGGTGGTCGACCGGCTGGCGCCCAACATCGGCCCCGGGCCGCATGTGGCGCTGCTCAACAACCTTGGCAGCGCAACACCGCTTGAGATGTCGGTTCTGGCCGAAGAACTCATACGCTCCCGCATCGGCGACCGTATCCGCTGGCTTGTCGGACCCGCGCCGATGATGACATCGCTCGACATGCGGGGCTTTTCGGTCTCGCTGCTGCCGGTGGCACGCTCCGAGGAAGCGGCGCTTGTCGCACCCGTCGTACCCTGGGCCTGGCCCGGATGCCTGCCGGTGGGCGCCGTGCCGGTCGCGCCTTTGCCCGATGGTCTTGCCCCGATAAAGCCGATCCCGTCCCGGAACGCGGCGACCCATGCCCTGATCGACCGGTGCTGTGCGATCCTGATCGGGGCCGAGGCCGATCTGAACGCGCTCGATTCCAAAAGTGGCGACGGAGACACGGGCAGCACCCTTGCCACGGCGGCGCGTGCGCTTACCGGCGCGCTCGACCGCCTTCCGCTTGCCGATCAGACGCAGCTTTACCGCGCGATCGGCCAAGAGCTCAGCCAGACGATGGGCGGCTCATCGGGCGTTTTGCTGGCGATCTTCTTTTCGGCGGCGGGTGATGCCTCGGCCGCGGGGCGCGATCCGATCGGCGCGCTCAAGGCCGGGCTTGATCGCATCCAGCAGGTGGGCGGCGCCAGACCCGGCGACCGGACCATGATCGACGCACTGTTTCCGGCACTCGAGGCGCTTCCCTCCGGCTTGGCGGCGGCGGCCCGTGCAGCCCGCGAAGGGGCGGATGCGACTGCACGCATCACCCGTGCCCGCGCCGGGCGCGCAAGCTATCTTGCCGAGGCGAACCTTGCAGGCCACAACGACCCGGGCGCCGAGGCCGTGGCGCGCCTTCTTGAAGCGCTTTCGCAAGGCGCGGTGTCGGGGCTGGCCTGATCCGGTGCCCGGTGGGGAATGGGGGTGTGGGACATCCGGCGTCTGTCCCCCGCCCCCAATGTCCCCCATCACCATGCACCGTCCGGGTGACGGGCTTTGGCCCACCACCCATGGCGCGAGGCTTGGGATGATGTGCCACTGGGCAATTTGGCTCTTTTGCCATTCATGCTCGAGCCCGGTTGTGGCCACCTGCTGCGCAATTCCGCGGGCTGTGCAGGTGGCCGTCACCTTGATGCTGTCGCGTGGAGGGGTGTCGCTGGCGCTGATCGTGGCAGGGGATCAGCTTTACCTGGGCCGGGATGCCGCGACCAAAGCGGCGCTGCCTGGCTGATACCACCGGCCCAGCGCCGCATCGGCCGAGATCGGCCCGCCCCCGCGCAGCATCAACAGGATAAGCGGAAAAATCCAGAGCGCGCGGGTGTCGATCAACCCATCGGCGTGGCGGTCGAACCATGTGCCCAGAACCGCGCCATGGCCCATCACATCGACCCATGTTTGCACCAGGACAAAGCCGATCATGCCGAGTGCTGCAAGCCGGGTGAACAGACCCACAGCCAAAAGGATCGGCAGCACGAACTCTGCCCATGTGCCAAACAACACCACGGCGCGGGCCAGCGTGCCCAAGGCAGAGGGGTCATAGCCCACGGCCTCGACCGCGCGGGGCAGGATCTGGATGTAGGCCCCCGATGACAGTTGAAAGAGGCCCATCACCCCCTCGCCCGTTTTGGTCAGCCCTGCATTCCAATAGTACATGAAGAGCACGCCCACGAACAAAAGCCGGGCCAAGCCGGGCAGAAGGGCGGGGGCCAGATGGGTTTCAAGCGCCCCGAAGATGCGGTCATGGAGGGTGATCAAAAGGTTCATCATCAGGGTCCTTTCAGAGGCGTCAGGTGTCGCGCGTCAAGGCACCCGAGGTGAACATCAAGGATACAAGCGCCGCGATATCGGCGGTTGGATGATCGGCCAGCGTGCGGGTCATCGCCTCGGCCAGCGTCAGTCGCCCCTTGAGCGCGCGGGCGAGCGTCAGGCCGCCTTGCGGCAACAGATGCGGCACCGGGTCAAAACCCTTGCGCGCGATCATCACATCTTGCGGCACGGCGTCTGGTTTGGGCGCGTCGGTTTCGGTGTTGCAGCGCCAGATCGCAAAGACCGGGTGGCGCGAGGACAAAACCAGCGTCGCGGGCGCAAGGCGCGGCTTCAGCGACAAAACGGCGGCAGGCTCCAACCCCGAGGTGTCAAAGGGGGCTGCATCGGCGGCGTGGTAGGATTGGCGCATCCCAAGGTCAAGGCGCGCCACATCGGGCAGGTAGCGCAGGTGAAGCGCGGGCTCAAAGCGTGCCAGAAAGCCCGGAAAATGCGTGCCATAGAGCGCAAGGCGCGGATCGCTGGGCGGGTTGGCCCGCAGAAAAATGCCCGCCATCGCCCTGAAAAAAGCGTCGCCCACCAGCTTGCGCACGGTGGGAAAGCCGGTTTCCAAGGCTTCGGTCAATGAGACAGCCACCGTATTGCGATAGACGTCAAAGCGTTTGCCAGCAGGCCCACCAAAAGGGTTTGTCAGCCCCGCAGGCGCGGGCGTCGCGGGGTCAAGCAGCGCGGCGGTAAAGGCGGTCTGGCTGGTCATTGCGCCACATCCACCATGGTCAGGATCGTATTGGCGCGGGTCGCCTCTTGCATCAGTTCGGGCAAGGGCGGCACGTCGTTGTCCCATTCGATCAGTGTCGGGCGTGGGCCGCCGCGGGCGATGGTATGGGCATAAAGTGCCCAGACCGGGTCCACGACCGCGCGGCCATGGCTGTCGATCAAAAGCGGGCGACCCTGATCATCGGCATCCTCGTCATGCCCGCCCAGATGGATCTCACCCACGGCAGCGAGCGGGAAGGCATCGATATAGGCGCGCGCATCCCAGCCCTGATTGGTGGCCGAAACAAAGACGTTGTTGACGTCGAGCAATAGCCCGCAGCCGGTGCGCCGCGCGATCTCGGACAGAAAATCGACCTCGGCCATTTCGGAGCCTGCAAAGGCCAGATAGGTCGAGGGGTTTTCCAGCAGCATCCGGCGGCCAAGCACCTCTTGCACATGGTCGATATGGGCGCAGACGCGGGCAAGCGTCGCTTGCGTGTAGGGCAGCGGCAACAGGTCGTTCAGGAACCCCATGTCATGGGTCGACCATGCCAGATGTTCGGAAAAGCTGGCGGGGTTCAGCCAGTCGCACAGGTGGCGCAGGCGCCCGAGATGTTCGGCATCAAGCGCGCGCTCGCCTCCGATCGACAGGCCCACGCCATGAACCGAGATGGGAAAGCGCTCAGCCAGCGCGCGCAGTTGCGCCAAGGGCCTGCCGCCCGCGCCCATGTAGTTCTCGGCGTGGATCTCGAGCCAGGCGACAGCCCCCGGGGCTTCCATCAGGCCGCAGAAATGCCGCGCCTTGAAGCCGATGCCGGCAGCAGTGGGCAGGAGGTTGGGGGCGGACGTGTCGAGCATGGTCGGGCCTTGGGTCATGCGTGGAAAGATCCCGCGGCGGGGATGCCGCGGGATCAAGCGGTTGCGCCCCGGCGCAAGGGCCGGGGGCAAGGCTTACGCGGGCAGATCGCGATCAAGCGCTTCGAGCGAACCCATGCGCCCTTCGGGCAGTTCGATATCGGCACAGGTGCCAGCGGGAACCAAGCTCCAGGCATTGCCCTGATAATCGACGCTCGAGGAACCGGCGCAGGTCGTGCCGGGGCCAGCGGCGCAGTCATTCTCGCCGGCAAGCGACACGCCGTAGCATTTTTCTGTCGCCTGCGCCTGGGCTTCGGTCGTGCCATGCGCGGTCAGGGCGGCGGCGGCAGCACCGAAAAGGGCGAGGTATCTGGTGTGGATGGTCATGGTCAGTAAAACTCCCGGTGTTGGGTTTTGCAATCGTTATGGATCAATCCGGCCCGTTCGGGCGGATGACCTGAACCTGCCTCAGAGGGCCGATCACCGGCCAATCACGACGCCGTCAAGCACGCGGCCGTGAAGGCCGCGCGCCGGTGGTCTGGCCCGGTGCAGGCGAAATATATATTATTTTTCAATGGTTTTGGCGGTGTGGGGTGGGGCGCGCCCGCGCGGCGGCCTGTCCGGCGGGCTTGGCGATTGCCGGGGGAATTGTTACAGCCACGCCATTCGTGACCCGCCCCCGGCAATGGCTGGGGGGACGGGTTTCATCCGGTTCGTGATCCCGGCCTTAGCGCAGATCGGGTGCAACGGCCTCGGCACCGAGGTCGGCCACCACCTCGGCCAAGGGGCGCAGCTCGGTCCGGGTGTCGCCCAGACGGCGGATGGTCACCGTGCCTGCCTCGACCTCGTTGCGACCGATGGCAAGGATCACGGGCACCTTGCCCACCGAATGTTCGCGGATCTTGTAGTTGATCTTTTCGTTGCGGATGTCAGCCTCGGCGCGCACGCCAGCCGCCCGAAGCTGGGCCACGGCCTGATGCACGACATCATCGGCCTCGGACACGATGGAGGCCACGACGACCTGGCGCGGCGCCAGCCAAAAGGGCAGGCGGCCCGCATGTTCTTCGATCAAGATGCCGATGAAGCGTTCGAACGATCCCAGACAGGCGCGGTGCAGCATCACGGGGCGATGTTTTTCACCGTCTGCGCCGATGTAATTGGCGTCCAACCGCTCGGGCAGAACGAAATCCACCTGATGGGTGCCGCATTGCCATTTGCGCCCGATGGCATCGGTCAGGGTGAATTCCAGCTTGGGGCCGTAGAAAGCACCCTCGCCGGGGTTGAGGACCGGCTCGATGCCTGCGGCCCGGGTGGCGGCCAGCAATGCCGCCTCGGCCTTGTCCCAGACCGCGTCGCTGCCTGCGCGTTGTTCGGGGCGGGTGGAAAACAGCACTTCGAACTTGGGAAAGCCCAGATCGCGGTAGATGTTGGACAAGAAGTTGATGAAGCGGGCGGTCTCGGTCTCGATCTGGTCCTCGGTGCAAAAGATATGCGCGTCATCTTGCGTGAAGCCGCGCACGCGCATGATGCCATGCAGCGACCCTGACGGCTCGTAGCGGTTGCATGATCCGAATTCCGCCATTCGCAACGGCAGATCGCGATAGGATTTCAGGCCCACATTGAAAATCTGCACATGGCAAGGGCAGTTCATGGGCTTGAGCGCATTGATCGCCTTTTCGCGCGCGTGATCTTCGTCGACTTCGACGAGGAACATGTTTTCCTGATATTTCTCCCAATGCCCCGAGGCTTCCCACAGTTTGCGGTCCACCACCTGTGGGGTGTTCACCTCGACATAGCCACCGCGCTTTTGCTGGCGGCGCATGTAATCTTGCAGCGTGGTGTAGATCGTCCAGCCATTCGGGTGCCAGAACACCTGACCGCGGGCTTCCTCTTGCATGTGGAACAGGGTCATCTCGCGGCCAAGGCGGCGATGATCACGCTTTTCGGCCTCTTCCAGAAAGGTCAGATGTGCCTTGAGGTCATCGCGGTTCTGAAAGGCCACGCCATAGATGCGTTGCAGCATCGGGCGGGTTGAATCGCCGCGCCAATAGGCACCCGCCACGCTCATCAGCTTGAAGGCATCGGCGGGCACCTGACCGGTGTGTTGCAGATGCGGGCCACGGCACATATCCTGCCAGTGGCCATGCCAATACATGCGGATCGGCTGGCCTTCGGGGATCATGCCGACCAGTTCGACCTTGTAGGGTTCGTTGCTGGCCTCATAGTACCTGATCGCGCGCTCGCGCTCCCAGATTTCGGTCGTGACCGGATCGCGGCGGTTGATGATCTCGCGCATCTTGGCCTCGATCTGGCCCAGATCCTCGGGGGTAAAGGGATCGCGGCGGTCGAAATCGTAATACCAGCCATGCTCGATGACCGGGCCGATGGTGACGCGCACATCGGGCCAGATTTCCTGCACCGCGCGGGCCATGATATGGGCAAGATCATGGCGGATCAGTTCCAACGCCTGCGCGTCATCCTTGATCGTGTGAATGGCCAGTGTGCCATCGGTTGCAATCGGCCATTGCAGATCCCAATGCGCGCCGTTCACCGTGGCGCTGATTGCGCGCTTGGCAAGGCTGGGCGAAATATCGGCGGCCACATCGGCGGCCGTCACGCCAGCGGGAAAGCTGCGTGCATTGCCATCGGGAAGGGTCAGGGTGATCTGGGCCATCTATGGCCTCCTCGTCGGTTTGGCGCCCACGGAACGCCCGGTTGCGGGTATGTTGCGGGTGGCTTTGTGGCCGGATGATGACGCCAAGTCAACGCCCCCTCGGGATGCCGAAGGGGGATTGTCCCTCGCGGGGCGCTGGCGCAGGATTTGGCAAAACGGAGGCATGGGCATGGTGCAGTATCTCGAGACCGCCGCGGGGCGCAGGCTGGCCTATCATCGGCTGTCGGGCCGGGGGCCGGGGGTGGTGTTTCTGGGGGGCTTGCGCTCGGACATGAGCGGGACAAAGGCGCTGTATCTGGAGGATTGGGCGCGTGCCGCGGGGCGGGCCTTTCTGCGTTTCGACTATTCGGGGCATGGGCAAAGCAGCGGCGCCTTCAGCGATGGCTGCATCGGCGATTGGGCCGAGGACGCGGCCGCCGCGATCACGGGCTTGACGGATGGGCCACAGATCCTGGTCGGCTCATCCATGGGCGGGTGGATCAGCCTGCTTCTGGCGCGCCGGATGCCCGGGCGGCTGGCGGGTCTGGTCACCATCGCCGCCGCGCCCGATTTCACCGAGCAGATGTGGGCCAACTGGTCCGAGGATCAGCGACAGGCCTGTCTGACGGTGGGGCAGGTGGCGCTGCCGTCGGACTATGGCGATCCCATGATCATCACGCGGCACATGATCTTGGACGGGCGCGATCATCTGGTCTTGCGCACGCCCTTGCGGCTGGATGTGCCGGTGCGGCTGTTGCAAGGGACGGCGGATGCCGATGTGCCGATGGCGGTGGCCTTGCGGCTTTTGGACCATCTGTCGGGTGCCGATATCGGGCTGGAACTGGTCAAGGGGGCCGATCACCGCTTTTCCGATGCGCGCTGTCTGGCTACCATCGCCCGCGCGGTGGCGGAGGTTTCGGGCGATGCGTAAACTGGCGGTAGGGGTGGTGGCATTGGTTGCCCTGATAGGGGGGCTGTGGCTGTTTGGCCGCGAGCCCCTGCGCGTGCCCGAGGTGCCGGGTTTCGATGATCCGGTGGCCTTTCTGGCGGCGCGCGAAGGGGCGGTGGATGATCTGCGCCCCGGTGCGGAGGCGCGGATCGTCTGGGCCGGCGCGGCGGGCCAGCGCAGCGATCTGGTGGTCCTGTATCTGCACGGATTTTCTGCCGGACCCGAGGAAATCCGCCCTGTCCCCGATTATGTCGCCGCCGCGCTGGGGGCCAATCTGGTGTTTGCCCGCCTGTCCGGCCATGGCCGCGACGGGGCCGCCATGGCCGAGCCGCGCGCGGGCGACTGGGTGGCCGATACGGCACTGTTTCTGGACATCGCGCGCGCAATCGGCGATCGGGTGGTGATCATCGGCACGTCGACCGGCGGAACGCTTGCGGCCTATGCCGCGCTCGATCCCGCGATGGCGGCGGATCTGGCGGGGATCGTGTTCGTCTCGCCCAATTTCGCGCTCGCCGACCCTTTGGGCGCGCTGTTGCAATGGCCCCTTGCACGGCATTGGGTGCCGCTTGTGGCGGGCGCAGAGCGTCGCTTTGACCCGATCAATGCGGGGCAAGCGGCGCATTGGACCACGCAGTATCCGACGGTGGCGACCGTCACGCTTGGCACCCTGATGCGCCATGTGACAGACCGCGATCCCACTGCGACCGATGTTGCGGCGCTGTTTGTGTTTTCCGACGCCGATCAGGTGGTGTCTGCACAGGCGACGCGCGCGCTGGCGGCCCGCTGGGGCGGCGCGGTGACGCTGGCGCCGCAAACCATGCCGCGCAGCGGGGCCGATCCTTTTGCCCATGTCATTGCGGGCGATATCCTCAGCCCGGCCATGACCGCCCCGATTGCTTCAAGGATGGTGGCATGGATTTCCGCCTTGCCCGATCCATGAGCATGATTGCAGATGCGATCGCACCCGCGCAGTCGCGGCCTTGGGCGGTGATGGCCTATAGCGCGGCTGCGGCGCGGGCGGCCTGATCATAGCTGCCGGAAAGAGCGCGCAAAAGCGCCGCAAGGCGGCTGATATCATCGGGATCATGACCCAGCTGTCTGGCCGTGCCGATCAACAACGCCTCGCGCACCTGTTTGTAGCGCCCGCAAAGCGCCGCGCCGTCGGGCGTGATTTCGATGCTTTTTTCCTTGCCCATGCGGCCCGGCTTGACCAACCCGGCCTGCGTCAGCTTGCGGATCGCGTAATTGGCCAGATGGGTGTCTTCGATGTTGAGGATCAAACAGACCTCGGCCAAGGTCTTGGGCCGTCCGCGATGATGAACCAGATGCAAGATCAGCACCTCCAGCGGCGCCATCACCGGCCCGCCGGCGGCCGCCATGCAGCGCGTGATCCAGCGCTGATAGGCATGCCCCATCATGGTCAGGGCAAATTCCACCTCGGACAGGGCGGGCAAGGCGCTGTCGGCCAGATGCGCCGAGGAAACGACAGGCCCGACACGCGGCGCATTTGATTGGCCTTCAGCCATGGAAACGGCCCTTTCCGGGGGGCGAATGCACAGGATGCTTGACGCTTCGATGACAATTTGTCAACGAATTGTCATCGAAGCCGGGGGCAAGCGCCACCCGATGGGAGGCCGACATGCCACAAGTGACCGCAGCCGGGGTTTTGGATTTCTGGATCGACCGGGGTGGCACATTCACCGATGTCGTGGGGCGCGCGCCCGATGGGGTGCTTTGTGCATTAAAGCTTCTGTCGGAAAATCCCGAAGCCTATGATGATGCCGCGATCGAAGGCATTCGGCGCCTGCTTGACGGCACGATCGACCCGTCTCGTATCGGCACGGTCAAGATGGGCACCACGGTGGCCACCAATGCGCTGCTCGAGCGCAAGGGGGATCGCACGCTGCTCTTGATCACGCGCGGCTTTCGCGACGCGCTGCGCATCGCCTATCAGGCGCGGCCCGACATCTTTGCCAAGGACATCATCCTGCCCGAACAGCTTTACGAGCAGGTGATCGAGGTCGACGAACGCCTGCGCGCGGATGGGGCGGTCGAAGTGGCGCTTGATGCCGCGCCCCTTGGCGCCCCTTTGGCCGAGGCCAAGGCCCAAGGGATCGAGGCCGTCGCCATCGTCTTGATGCATGCGTGGAAGAACCCTGCCCATGAGGCCGCGCTGGCCGATCTGGTCCGCGCGATGGGCTTTGGACAGGTCTCGGTCAGCCATGAGGTCAGCCCGCTGGTCAAGCTGGTCGGGCGCGGCGACACCACGGTGGTCGATGCCTATTTGTCCCCGATCCTGCGCCGCTACGTGGCACGTGTGGCCGATGCGCTGGGTGCAACGCCAGCGGGCGCGCCGGGACCGACGTTGCAATTCATGATGTCCTCGGGTGGCATGACGGCGGCCGAACGCTTTCAGGGCAAGGATGCGATCTTGTCCGGCCCTGCGGGGGGTGTCGTCGGCATGGTGGAAACGGCCGCGGATGCCGGGTTCGAGCGCGTCATCGGCTTTGACATGGGTGGAACGTCGACCGATGTGGCGCATTTTGCCGGCGCCTATGAGCGCGCCTTTGACACCGAGGTGGCGGGCGTGCGCATCCGTGCGCCGATGATGCGGATCAACACGGTGGCGGCGGGTGGCGGGTCGATCTTGCATGCCGAACCGGGGCGGTTCCGTGTGGGGCCCGATTCAGCGGGTGCCAATCCGGGGCCTGCGTGCTACCGGCGCGGCGGGCCGCTGACGGTGACAGACGCGAATGTAATGCTGGGCAAGCTGCGCCCCGAATTTTTCCCCCGCGTGTTCGGCCCCGGTCAGGATGCGGCGCTGGATGCCGATGTGGTGCGCGCGCGGTTTGCCGATATCGCTGCGGCGGAGGGCAAATCCCCCGAGGCGGTGGCCGAGGGGTTCTTGACCATCGCCATCGAGAACATGGCCAATGCGATCAAGAAGATCAGCGTGCAGCGCGGCTATGATGTGACGAAATACGCGCTGAACGCCTTTGGCGGGGCGGCGGGCCAGCATGCCTGTCTGGTCGCTGACGCCTTGGGAATGGAGGCGGTCTTGATCCATCCGCTGTCGGGGCTCTTGTCGGCCTATGGGATCGGGCGGGCGACGGTTGCGGCCAGCCGCCAGCAGGCTTTGGTCGAAGCGTTGGGTGCGCAAAGCCTTGCATCCATCGCCGCGCTCGCCGACAGCTTGCGCGCGGCGGTGGCGGGGGAATTGACCGAACAAGGCGTCGATCCCGGGGCGGCCCATGCCGTGACGCGGCTGCATCTGCGCTATGCGGGCACAGACACGACCCTGCCTGTGGTTTGGGGGGGGGTGGCGCAGGCCGCGCGCGCGGAATTCGAACTGGCCCACAAGGCGCAGTTCGGCTTTGTCAGCCCCGACAAACCCGTCACCGTCGAAGCCGTCGAGGTCGAGATGCGCGAAGCGGCCCGCGACAGGGTCGCCGTGACGCCCCTTGCCACCACGGCGCGCGATGCCGCAAGCGATCGTCATGTGCCGATCTTTTGCAAGGGCGAATGCGTGCAGGCCGCCGTTTTCGCGCGCGCGGCGGTGTCGCCCGGCGACCGGGTCCGGGGCCCTGCGCTGATCATCGAGGACAATCAGACCATCGTGGTCGAACCGGGCTGGACCGCTGAAGTGACCCAGCGCGACGATATCGTGATGCGCCGACACGCCCCCATCGCACGCGGCATGGCGGCGGGCACGCTCAACGCTGATCCGATCTTGCTTGAGGTGTTCAACAATCTCTTCATGAACATCGCCGAGCAGATGGGCGTGGCGCTGCAAAACACCGCCCATTCCGTCAACATCAAGGAACGGCTCGATTTCTCTTGTGCGGTCTTTGATGCGACCGGCGCGCTGGTGGCGAATGCGCCGCATATGCCCGTACATCTTGGATCGATGGATCGCAGCGTGGAAACCGTGATCCGGCTGAACGCGGGCCGCATCCATCCCGGCGATGTCTTTGCACTGAACGCGCCCTACAATGGCGGCACGCATCTGCCCGACATCACCGTTGTGTCGCCGGTCTTTGACAATGCGGACGAAACCATCTTGTTCTGGGTGGCAAGCCGGGGACACCACGCCGATGTGGGCGGCACGGCACCCGGATCGATGACTCCGCTTGCCACCACGGTCGATGAGGAAGGCGTGCTGTTCGACAATTTCCTGGCTGTCGAACAGGGGCAGTTCCGCGAGGCGGCGCTGCGTCATCTGCTGACCGATCACCCATACCCTGCGCGCAATCCCGACCAGAACATCGCCGATCTCAAGGCGCAGATCGCCGCCAATGCGCGCGGTGCTGCCGAGTTGCACAAAATGGTGGCGGAATTCGGCCTGCCCACGGTGCAGGCCTATATGGGCCATGTGCAAGACAACGCCGCCGAAGAGGTCGCGCGCCTGATCGGACGCCTGTCGGATTGCGCCTATGACTATCCGACCGATACCGGCCAGATGATCCGCGTCAAGATCACCGTGGATCGGGCCAAGCGCGAAGCGACGGTGGATTTCACCGGCACGAGTGCTGCGATGGGCAACAACTTCAACGCCCCCGAACCCGTGACGCGGGCGGCGGTCTTGTACTGCTTTCGCGTGATGGTCGAGGCGCCGATCCCGATGAATGCCGGGTGCTTGCGCCCCATCAAGATCATCATCCCTGAAGGCTCGATGCTGAAACCCGCCTATCCGCGTGCTGTGGTGGCGGGCAATGTGGAAACCAGCCAGCATGTCACCAACGCGATCTTTGGGGCGCTGGGCACGCTGTCCAACAGCCAGGGGACGATGAACAACCTGACCTTTGGCAATGCGACCTATCAATATTACGAAACCATCTGCTCGGGCGCGCCTGCGGGGGTGATGAATTCGGGGCGGGGTTTTGCGGGCACATCGGGCGTGCATACGCATATGACCAATTCGCGCCTGACCGATCCCGAGGTGCTGGAGATGCGCTTTCCAGTGCTGTTGGAGCATTTCGGGCTGCGCCATGGCTCGGGCGGGCAGGGGCAGTTTCCAGCAGGCGACGGCACCGAGCGGCGCGTGCGCTTTTTGGAGCGGATGGATTGCGCGATCTTGTCATCGCACCGCGCGGCGCCCCCAAGGGGCCTATCTGGCGGCCAGGACGGTCAGGTGGGCCGGACCGAGGTGCGGCGCAAGGATGGAACGACAGAGGTGCTGCGTGCCTGTGATCAGACCGTGCTGGAACCGGGCGAGGCGGTGACGGTGATCACCCCCACGGCCGGTGGTTACGGCAAGGCCTGAAGGGGCGTGGGGGGGGGGCGTTTTCGCTGGCGAAAACGCACGGGAAAACTCGAGTTTTCCCGTGCGGAAAACCCGGGTTTTCCGCCCCCGCCTTGCGTCGGCGCGCGCCGCGCCGCAAAAGGACCGCGCCACATCAACCAGGGGAGGGGCCATCATGCCCAAAGGTTACATCATCGGCCATATCACCGTGAAAGATCCCGAAGCCTACAAGGAATATGTCGTGCGAGATACGCCGATCCTGCAGGCTTTGGGCGGGCGGTTCATCGTGCGCGGGGGACAGTCGCAGGTGATGGAGGGCGAAAGCCTGTTGCGCCACGTGGTGATCGAGTTTCCCAGCTACGAGGCGGCCCTTACAGCCTATAACGACCCCGAGTATCAAGCGGTCGCCGACATCCGGCGGCGCACCGCCGACAGTGTGATCATCGTGGTCGAAGGCGCTCCATAGGGCCAAGCGCCCGATCCGGAAAGGCGCGCGCCCGGCAAAGGCCCGGCGCGCGCGGGTTTTTTCATTGACCGTACAGCCCCGCGCTGCGCGCGCGCAGCGTGACCAGGGCCAGCACCGTGTCGATGGTGGGTGTTGCGGTCTCCGTCACGCGGCCAAGTTCTTGCACCGATCCCAAGAGCGCATCGATTTCCATCGGGCGCCCCGCGTCGAGATCTTGCAGCATCGAGGTGCGATGCGACCCCACGGCCGCCCCGCCATCGATCCGGCGATCGACATCGATGGGAAACTTGACCCCAAGCTTTTCCGCGATCTCCTGGGCCTCGAGCATCATGCCGCGCGCCACCGCACGGGTGCCGGGATCGGTGCACAGCACATCAAGCGTCGCATGGGTCAGCGCCGAGATCGGGTTGAACGACAGATTGCCCCAGAGCTTGACCCAGATCTCATCACGCAGGCGCGGACGCACCGGCGCCTTGAGACCCGCCCGGCCCAGGGCCTCTGACAATCGCATGGCGCGATCCGATTTCGATCCGTCGGGTTCGCCCAGGCTGAAGCGGTTGCCCTCGATATGCTTGACCACGCCCGGTTCGATGACCTCGGCCGCCGGGTAGACCACGCAGCCCAGCACCCGGTCGGGGCCAAAGCCGTTCCATTGCGCATCGCCCGGATCGACCGTCGCCAGCCGCGTGCCTTCCAGAGGTCCGCCATTCTTGTGGAAATACCACCAGGGCACGCCGTTCACCCCCGAGACGATGGTGGTGTCGGGCCCGATCAGCGGCGCCATCTTGCCCACCACAGGGGGCACCGAATGGGCCTTGAGCGTGACGATCACATAATCTTGCACCCCAAGGGCCGCCGGATCATCCGAGGCATTGACCGGGTAGGTCCGGGTCTGGCCGTCTTCGATCAGCGTCAGGCCATTGGACTGCATCGCCTTGAGATGCGGGCCGCGCGCCACAAGGCTGACCTCGGCCCCGGCTTCGGCAAGTTTTGCGCCCATGTAGCCGCCAATGGCGCCCGCGCCGAAAATGCAGATCTTCATGCCTGTTCAACCAGCCCCAGTTTCTCGGCCAAACCGATGCGCTGCAACTTGCCGGTCGCCCCTTTCGGGATCTCGGTCAGGATGACCACCTTGCGCGGCACCTTGAAGGCCGCAAGCCGCTCGCTTGCAAAGTCGCGGATTTGCGCTTCGGTCGCCTCCGCGCCTTCCTTGAGCACGACGGCCGCGCCCACCTCTTCGCCCAGTTTGGGGTGGGGAATGGCAAAGGTCACGACCTGTGCCACGGCCGGATGGGCCGACAGCACGCCATCCACTTCCAGCGGCGACACCTTTTCACCACCCCGGTTGATGATTTCCTTCAAGCGCCCGGTCAGCGACAGATAACCCTCATCATCGAATTGTCCCTGATCGCCGGTGCGGAACCAGCGCCGCCCTTGGGCTTCGAAGAAATTCTTGGCATTTGCCTCGGGGTTGCCTTCGTAGCCCGGGGTGACATTGGGGCCCGAGATCACGATCTCGCCCACGCCCTCGATCAGACGGTTCTCGATCTCATGGGCGATGCGCACCAGCGGTCCGGCCGCAATGCCGACCGATCCGGGCTTTTGCGCGCGCGGGGGCAGCGGGTTGGACGCCATCTGGTGTGCCGCTTCGGTCATGCCGTAGCCCTCGATCACGGGGGCGTTGAAGGTGGCGGCAAGCTGTTCCATCACCGGGCCGGGCAAGCTGGCCGAAGAGGACCGCAAGAAGCGCAGCGGCACGGACTTGATCGTCTCGGCATTGCGCGACGCGCGCGCAAGGATCGTCTGGTGCATGGTCGGCACGGCCGTGTACCATGTGGGTCGTGCGTCTTCCATCCAGCCGAAGAATTTCATCGCGTCAAAGCCCGGTGCGCACCAGACCGAACCACCGGCGGCAAGGCTGGAGGATATGGCGGCAATCAGCCCGTGGATATGGAACAAGGGCATCACGTTGAGGCAACGATCAGCCGGCGACAGCGCCAGCGATGCACCGATGTGGCGCGCCGAGGCCGCAACGTTCGATTGCAGCAGCGGCACGATCTTGGGCCGCGATGTGGTGCCGGATGTATGCAAGATCAGCGCCACATCATCGGCGCCCGGTGCGGATGTGTCGGCGGTTCCGGCATGGCCTTCCGGGGTCAGGGTAAAGCTGCCCGCAGGCATGCCCGCATCAAACGACAGGCGGATCACCGTCAGACCCTGGGCCACCGCGGCGGCATGGGCGGGGCCCGTTTCGCCTGCCGCCAGAATGATCGCCCTCGCCTTGAGATCCTCGAGATAAAAGGCAAATTCGTCCTGCCGATAGGCGGGGTTCAGCGGACAGGTGGTCGCCACCCCCGCGACAGTGACAAAGGCCACAGCCATTTCCGGCCCGTTGGGCAGCACGATCGCCACCCGGTCGCCTCGCCCGATGCCCGCACCATGCAGCGCGGCCGCGACCTGGGTGCCTTGCACGGCCAACTCCCCATAGCTGAGCCAATCGCGCCCCGGCGCGCCGATCGCGCGCGCGCTTTTGTCTTGTGCGCCGATCAGTCCGGCCAAAGTATCCGTCATGCTGTCCCCTCCGTCAGCTTGCGTCTTTTGCGTGGCGGACCTTGCCAGATAGATCGCGCCGCGCCAAGGGCGAGGGGCCAAATCCGGATCGCGATGAACGCGGCGCAGATTGTCAATTGCTGACAAAGCGGATACCACGATCAGGACAACCACTCATCAAAGGCCGCCGCCATGCATCTTGCCCGTTTTCCCCGCGTCTTTCTGGCACATTTGCCTACGCCGCTCGAGCGGATGGATCGCCTGTCCAAGGCGCTGGGCGGCCCGGAAATCTGGATCAAGCGCGATGATTGCACCGGCATGTCCACGGGCGGCAACAAGACGCGCAAGCTGGAATTCCTGATGGCCGAGGCTATGGCCGAGGGCGCCGATCTGGTGATGACGCAAGGCGCCACACAATCGAACCACGCCCGCCAGACTGCGGCCTTTGCCGCCAAGCTTGACATGGGCTGCCATGTGTTGCTCGAGGATCGGACAGGTTACCAAGACCCCGATTACACCGAAAACGGCAACGTGCTGCTGGACCATCTTCATGGCGCCACGACCGAAGTGCACCCCGGTGGTACCAACATGCCCGCCGCGATGGAGGCAGCAGCCCAAGCCGCGCGGGCCGCGGGCCACCGCGTCTATGTCATCCCCGGGGGCGGATCGAACCCCACGGGTGCGCTGGGCTATGTCAATTGTGCGCTTGAAGTGCTGGCCCAAGCCAATGAGCGCGGGCTGGTGATCGACCATCTGGTCACGGCCACCGGATCGTCCGGCACGCAGGCCGGGCTTGTCGCGGGGTTCAAGGCGCTCAATGCGGGCATTCCGGTCTTGGGCATCGGCACGCGTGCGCCCAAGGAAAAGCAGGAACAGATGGTCTATGATCTGGCCTGCCGCACGGCCGAAAAGCTGGGCTGTCCGGGCGTGGTCGAGCGGGCAGATGTTGTGGCAGATACCGATTATGTCGGCGCGGGCTACGGCCTGCCGCGCGCCGATACGCTGGACGCGATCCGCATGTTTGCAGAGCTTGAAGGCATCTTGCTTGACCCTGTCTATTCCGGCAAGGGCGCGGCGGGTCTGATCGACTGGTGCCGCAAGGGCCGCTTCAAGCCGGGTGAGCGGGTGGTGTTCTTGCACACCGGCGGCTCGGTCGGGTTGTTTGCCTACAAGGGCGCATTGGCGCGCGGATGATGCGGCGGGTCGGTATCCTTGGCGGTATGGGGCCAGAGGCGACGGTTTTGTTGATGCAAAAGATCATCGCCGCAGTGCCCGCGCGCGATGATGCCGACCATATTCCGCTGATCGTGGATCAGAATTCTCAGGTGCCATCGCGCATCGCCCGGCTGATCGAGGGTAGGGGCGATGATCCCGCCCCGGTTCTGGTCGCCATGGCGCAGCGGCTCGAGGTGGCAGGGGCCGAGGCGCTGGCCATGCCTTGCAACACCGCCCATCACTATGCCGACGAGATTCGGGCGGCGGTACGCATTCCGTTTCTCGATATGGTGGCGGCCTCTGCGCAAGCGGCCCGCCGGTTGGCTCAGACAGGGGCCAAGGTGGGATTACTGGCCTCGCCCGCGGTGGCCCGGGTGGGGCTGTTTGACCGTGCGTTGGGGGCTGTCGGGCTGTCGGTGATCCATCCCGAAGATGGTGCGGGCATGCTGGCCGCGATCCGGTCGATCAAGGCGCATGGGCCGAATGATGACGCGCGCGCGGCGCTTCTGGGGCAATCACAGGCGCTATTGGCCAAGGGCGCGCAGGTGCAGCTGATCGCGTGCACCGAGTTTTCGCTGATCCCTGATGCGGTCAGCCCCGAGGTTCAGGCGATCGATACGCTGGATGTGCTGGTGGCCGAGGTCGTGAGGTTTGCGCGCCTTTCGGGCTAGGCGCCCACGCGGTTTGCAAACCGCGTGCAAAGGCCTTTCGAAAGGCCTTCTGCCCGCTCAATCCGGCCGTGTCGCGGCATACATCGCTTCAGCAGACTGGCGCACCACCTCGGCCAGATCGCGCAGATCGGCAGCCAAGGGGCTTGTGCGGCGCCAGATCATGCCGACCGTGCGCGCCGGCGGTCCTGCATCAAAGCGTTGCACGGTCACAGCGGCGCCACGCGTTTCCACGCTTACCGCCATCTCGGGGATCAGCGTCACGCCGATGCCCGCCCCCACCATCTGCACCAGTGTCGACAGCGACGAGCCATCAAGCCCCGCATGGCGCGCCCCTGTCCTCAGGCCGCAGACTTCGAGCGCCTGATCGCGAAAGCAATGGCCTTCCTCCAGCAGCAACAGCTGCATGTCGGGCAACGCGGCGGGGGCGGGCACGGGGCGGCCTGCATCCGCCTCGGGGCGCACCAGCACGAAGCCTTCCGAAAACAGGGCCACTTCGGTCAAGCCGGGCTCCGATACCGGCAGCGCCACCAGCGCCGTATCCAGTCGCCCCTCGCTCAATTCCGTGATCAGGCGCTCGGTCTGGGTTTCGCGCACCTGCAGATCGACGCCACGGTAGCGCGTTCCAAGATCGCGGATCAGCCGGGGCAACAGATACGGCGCGATGGTGGGAATAACCCCCAGCCGCAGCCGCCCGCCCGGCCCGTCGCGGCGCGTGCGGGCCAGCTCTTCCAATTCATCGACCGCGCGCAAGATGTCGCGGGCGCGCGCCGCGATGTCCTCGCCCAGACCGGTCAGCCGGATCTGGCGTGTGCCGCGTTCGAACAGCTTGGCCCCAAGCCCCTCTTCCAACTCCTTGATTTGCATCGACAGCGCCGGTTGGGTGACCGAACAGGCCTCGGCGGCCAGCCCGAAGTGGCGATAACGGGCCAGCGCCGCGGCATAGCGCAATTGGCGAAGGGTGATGTTTGTCATAAGATCTTCTTATCATTATTATCAGGAAATACAACTTATCCTGATTGATCATCTTTGCTAAGGGCAATGCAGGATGTGGGAATCGCTGCTACGCGATCCCACAGGCGACGCGAAGCCACGCAGTCTTTCAGCGAAAATGGAGACCACAAAGATGATGGACGGAGATGACAGATCGGCGGGCAAGTGCCCGGTGATGCATGGTTCGATGACCACCCAAGCCACCGGCGTGACCGAGTGGTGGCCCAAGACGCTCAACCTTGACATCTTGCACCAGCATGACGCGAAATCGAACCCGCTTGCGGGCTTTGATTACCGCGAGGCGGTCAAGGCGCTCGATTTTGACGCGGTCAAGGCCGATGTGGAGGCGTTGATGACCGACAGCCAAGATTGGTGGCCGGCAGACTGGGGTCATTACGGCGGTCTGATGATCCGTCTGGCATGGCATTCGGCGGGCTCCTACCGTCTGCAAGACGGGCGCGGTGGCGGTGGTGCCGGCAATATCCGCTTTGCGCCCCTGAATTCCTGGCCTGACAACGGCAACCTCGACAAGGCCCGCCGCCTTTTGTGGCCGGTCAAGAAAAAATACGGCAACGCACTCAGCTGGGCAGACCTGATCTTGCTTGCGGGCAACGTCGCCTATGAATCCATGGGGCTGAAGACCTATGGTTTCTCCTTCGGTCGTGAAGACATCTGGGCGCCTGAAAAAGACGTGTATTGGGGCTCTGAGCAGGAATTCGTGGGCGATGCGGCGCAGCGCTACGAAGACATCATGAAGCCCGACACGCTCGCCAACCCGTTGGCGGCCGTGCATATGGGCCTGATCTATGTGAACCCCGAAGGCGTGAACGGCCAGCCCAACCCGCTCAACACTGCCGAACAGGTGCGCGTCACCTTTGCCCGGATGGCAATGAACGACGAGGAAACGGCGGCGCTCACCTGTGGTGGTCACACGGTCGGCAAGGCGCATGGCAATGGCGATGCGGCCGCACTGGGTGCCGAACCCGAGGCCGCCGGGATCGAGAACCAGGGCTTTGGCTGGATCAACCCCAACCTTGGCGGCAAGGCAACCAATGCCATCACCAGCGGCATCGAGGGCGCATGGACGACCCATCCGACCAAGTGGGACATGGGTTATTTCGACCTCTTGTTCGGCTATGAGTGGGAGCTGACGAAATCTCCCGCCGGGGCCAACCAGTACCGCCCCATCAACATCCGCGAACAGGACATGCCGGTCGATCCCACCGATCCGACCAAGCGCGTCATGCCGATGATGACGGATGCCGACATGGCGATGAAGCTCGACCCGGCCTATAACGCGATCTGTCAGAAATTCATGGCCGATCCGGCCTATTTCGACGACACCTTCGCGCGCGCCTGGTTCAAGCTGACCCATCGCGATCTGGGCCCCCGCACCCGCTATATCGGCCCCGATGCCCCGACCGAGGATCTGATCTGGCAAGATCCGATCCCTGCGGGTCAGACCGGCTATGATGTGGCCAAGCTGAAATCCGCCATTGCGGCATCGGGCCTGTCGGTTGCCGACATGGTTGCCACCGCATGGGACAGCGCGCGCACTTTCCGCCAGTCCGATTTGCGGGGCGGGGCCAATGGCGCGCGTATCCGTCTGGCACCGCAAAAGGATTGGGCAGGCAATGAGCCCGCGCGTCTGGCGCATGTGCTGTCGGTGCTGGAACCCATCGCCGCCGCCCATGGGGCATCGGTTGCCGATACCATCGTTCTGGCGGGCAATGTCGGTGTGGAACAGGCCGCGAAAGCCGCCGGTTTCGACGTGACCGTGCCCTTCAAGGCCGGGCGTGGCGATGCGACCGCAGAGCAGACCGATGCCGAAAGCTTTGCGGTTCTCGAACCGCTGGCCGATGGCTTCCGCAACTGGCTCAAGGCCGATTATGTCGTGGGCGCGGAAGAGCTGATGCTTGACCGGACCCAGCTTTTGGGCCTGACCGGGCCGGAAATGACAGTTCTGGTCGGCGGCATGCGGGCGATGGGCACCAACCATGGCGGCACGGCGCATGGGGTGTTCACCGATCGTGTCGGTGCGCTCACCACGGATTTCTTCGTCAACCTGACGGATATGTCGTATTCGTGGGTGCCGACCGGGGCCAACACCTACAACATCGTGGCGCGCAAGACCGGTCAGACCAGATGGACCGCCACGCGCGTCGATCTGGTGTTCGGCTCGAATTCGATCCTGCGCGCCTATGCCGAGGTCTATGCCCAGGATGATGCGGCCGAAAAATTCGTGACGGATTTCGTCGCGGCATGGGCCAAGGTCATGCACAACGACATGTTCTGATCGCCCCTTGGGTGATGAGACACGAAACGGCCCGGGGGCAACCCCGGGCCGCTCTTGTTTTGGTGGTGGCGTGAAATCATCCCTTTTGGAAACTCACGACCAGGCAAGGGCGGTGGAGGGTCGGGGTCTGCCACCCGCTGCCCGGTCGGGGCATGCGTGCCGCATGCTGTTTCCAACCGGGCGGAGATGGTTCTATTGATTACCCCAGACCCGCCAGCCGCGCCGCCTGACGGGTCATCAGCGTTTCGATCTCGGCGATGGTGGCGGCTGACAGCGCCGGGCCGGGGCGGCGGACGGTCGGATGGGCAATCGCCCCGCGCCGGGCCAGAACATGCTTGCGGATCGACAGGCCCAGCCCCGGCTGGCTTTCATAGCGGATGAGCGGCAGATAGGCGTCAAAGATATCGCGCGCGCGCGCCTCATCGCCCGCTTTCACCAGACGCACCACATCGGCCATCATCTCGGGATAGGCAAAGCCCGTCATCGCGCCATCGGCCCCGCGTAATACCTCCTCGAGCAGGAATTGCCCGCCATTGCCGCACAGGATCGAGATGCGGCGCGCGCCCGATGCCTCTTGCGCGCGCAAGGTGGTGATCTTGTCGAGGCCCGGCCAATCCTCATGCTTGAGCATCACGGCCGTGGGGCAGGTGTCAAAGATCGTGCGGATGACCTTGGGCGTCATCTGCACACCCGTGACCAGCGGGAAATCCTGCACCACCCAAGGGGTCGGGCCCAGAACATCGGCCACCATCTGGAAATAGCTGGTGATCTGGTCGTCGCTGCGCAGATGGCCGGGCGGGGCCACCATGACGCCCGCAGCCCCGCGCACCATGGCGCTGTCCGACATCGCCTTGATCGCGGCCAGACCCGGGGCGGAAACGCCCACCACCACCGGCACCGTTGCGCGCGTGGTGACACGGTCGATCACGATGGTGCTTTCTTCGGCCGACAGCTTGCCCGCCTCGCCCATGATACCAAGGATGGTCAGCCCCGTGGCCCCCTTTTCCTCATAGAAATCGACCATGCGATCGATGCTGATCAGGTCGAGCGACCCATCGGGCAGAAAGGGGGTGGCGGCGATGGTAAAGACACCGGCGGCGGTTTCATCGAGCAGTTTGGCCATGTCAGGCTCCGGGTTTGTGGGTCTGTGACAGCGCGATCCGTCCCAGCGCCATGGCAACGGCAGCCTGACAGGGATCGATGACGGGGATCTGTAGCACCTGTTCCAAGACAGCGCGATAGCGTGCCATGCCGGCGCATCCAAGGATCAGCACCTCGGCGCCATCCTGGTCGCGCAAGCGGCGCCCCGTGTCGATCAGGCGTTCTTGCGTGATGGCGGGATCTGCCAGTTCGGCCACCCCCAGACCCAGCGCGCGGTCGCCCGCCACCCGGTCCAGCACCCCCATCGCGCCAAGGGCGCGCAGATGGCGGGGAACAGATGCGGGCAAGATCGCGATGATGCCAAAGCGTTGGCCAAGCGTCAGCGCGGTTGACACGGCGGCCTCCTGTATGCCCAAGACCGGCTTGGCGGTTCGATTGCGCAGCGCATGCACCCCCGGATCGCCAAAACAGGCGATGACAAAACCGGCCGCGTCGTGTTCCAGACGGGCCGCCAGCCGCAGCATGGGCGCGATGGTCTCATCGGCCTCAGCCTGGCTTTCGATGCCGGGCGGCCCTTCGGCCAGCGTCAGACAGGCGATGGGTGCCCCCATCCCCTGCAAGGGCGCAAGGGCGGCGGCGATCCCGTCGGTGACGGTCTGGCTGGAATTGGGGTTGATGACGAAAAGCGTGCCCATCATGCCCCTGTCCGCGTGGCTTGCTGGATCTCGATCTGGTAGCCCTCGGGGTCGCGAAAGACAAAGGCGCGGATCCCAAGCTTTTCATTTTCGAACATTCTTGACAGGTTATCCACAGCCATTTCCTGCAAATAGGCATACCAGGCCTGCACATCCGCGACACGGATGCAAAGCTGGACGCATTTTTCGGCCTGCCAGCGGTTCATGCCCTTTGCCTCATCGACCAGCCCGACATGGGCGCCCGGCGCGATGCGCAGGATCTTGGCCAGATCGCCCTGATCGATGGCCAGCGGCAAGCCCAGCACATCGCGGTAAAACGCAAAGGCGCGCGGCAGGTCGCGGTAATAGAGAAAGGTGATCGCCAATTCATGCGGGGCGTCGGGGCGGTCGGTCATGGGGGGGTCCCTGTCAGATCATGGGGATGGGCGCCGATGGCGGCGCGATCAAGCCAGCGGCCCGCGCCGGGCTGGCCCAGATAGTCGCCTTCGCGCATCACGGCCGTGCCGCGTACGAAAACGGCCACCGGCCAGCCGGTGAGTGTGGTGCCTTCCCAGGGGTTGTAGCCGACATTGTCATGCAGATCATCGGCACCATAGCTGACATGGCGGGCGGGGTCCCACAACACCAGATCGGCATCATGCCCCGGCGCGATGCGGCCCTTGGCCCTTAGGCCATAGAGCGCGGCGGGGGCCTCGGCGGTGATCTGGGCAAAGCGCGCCAGACCCAAGCGCCCGCGCGTCACCATCGCATCGAACATCAGCGGTTGGCGCACCTCCAGCCCCGGCATGCCATTGGCGATGGCGGAAAAGGGCGCATCAAATCCATTGGCGAATTTCCCCGTTTCGTCAAATCGATAGGGCGCATGGTCCGACGATACGACCTGAATGTGCCCCGCCGCGATCCCGGCCCAGAGGGCTGCCTGATCGGCCCTTGTGCGTTGTGGGGGCGAACACATCCATTTCGCCCCCTCGCGCCCCGGTCTGTCCAGCACGTCTTCGGTTTGAAACAGGTAATGCGGACAGGTTTCGGCCCAGATCGGCGCACCGCGCGCGCGGGCGGCGGCAATCCCGGCCACCGCCTCACGGGTCGAGACATGAAAGATCATCACCGGGGCGCGGGCCAGTTCGGCCAGATGGCACATGCGCGCCACCGCCTCGATTTCCGCCGCCCGGGGGCGCGATGCGGCGTGGTCAATGGGTCTTGTGCGCCCTTCGGCCAAAGCCCTTGCGCGGGCATCGGCGATGATCGCATCGCTTTCGGCATGGATGCAGGTCAGCGCCCCCGCATCCCCCGCAATGCGCAGCACCCGCAGGATCGCGTCATCCGACAACCCGATGTTGTAGGTGGTGAACAGCTTGATCGAGCGATGCCCGGCCCGGATGAGCGCGCGCAGATCCGCTTCGAAATCGGGCACATCGGGGTCGCTGATCAGAATGTGAAAGGCATGATCCACCGCCGCCCCGCGCGCGGCCCGCGCGGCATAATCGGCCATTGCATCGCACAGGCGCTGGCCCTTGGCCTGTGCCGAAAACGAGATGACGCTGGTGGTGCCCCCCATCGCCGCCGACCGTGTGGCGGTCTCGAAGGTGTCGGCATTCATCAGCCCCATGCCGGACATCTGTTCGATATGGCAATGCGGATCGACCCCGCCGGGGGTGACGATCAGGCCTGTCGCATCAATCCGCGTGGCCCCGTCAAACCCCTGACCTATGGCCGCGATCTGCCCGCCCGTGATGGCGATATCGGCCGCCACCACCGCCCCGCCGGTAACGATGCGCCCGCCCGCGATGACCGTTTCATATGCCATGCCGCCCCCCGTCCGGGCAGCATGATCGCGCGGGGGCGGCTTGTCCAGACCGCGCTCAGCCTTCGATAAGCGCCCGCATCTCGGCCAACCTGGCAGTCACCAGATCGGGCTTGCCGCGCGCCTCGATGTTGAGCCGCAACAGCGGTTCGGTGTTTGACGCGCGCAGATTGAACCGCCAGTCGCCAAAGGACAGGCTCAGCCCGTCGATCTCGTCGCGCGCATGGGCGTGGGGGCCAAAGCGGGCCTCGATCGCGGCGATGGCGGCCTTCTGGTCGGCGACGCGGAAATTCACCTCGCCTGACGAGGGATAGGCCGCGCGGCGTGCGGACAACAGATCCCTGAGGCTTTGGCCCCGACGGCTGACCAGCTCGATGATCAGCAGCATCGGGATCATGCCGCTGTCGCAGGCCATGAAATCGCGGAAATAATGATGCGCCGACATCTCGCCGCCATAGACAGCGCCGGTGTCGCGCATCACCTGCTTGATGAAGGAATGGCCGCATCTGGATGCGATCGCCTGACCGCCCAGATCGGTCACCACATCTTGCGTGGCCCAGATCACGCGCGGGTCATGGACAATCATTTGCCCCGGTTCGCGCGCCAGAAACGCCTCGGCCAGCAAGCTCACGACATATTCGCCCGGCACGAAACCGCCCTCATGATCGAAGAAAAAACAGCGATCGAAATCGCCATCCCAGGCCACGCCCATATCGGCGCCATGGGCCACCACCGGGGCGGCGGTCAGCGGCTGGTTTTCTTCCAGAAGCGGGTTGGGAATGCCTGCGGGAAAGCTGCCGTCGGGGTCATGGTGGATGCGGATGAAGTCGATGGGCGCGCCGGCCGTCAAAAGCGCCGTGGCCAGCGCGTCAAAGCTGGGCCCTGCCGCGCCGTGACCCGCATTGACCAGCACCCTCATAGGTATCAGCGCCGCGACATCGACAAAGCTCATCAGCTTGGCCACATAGGCCGCCCGGGTGGCGCCGGCATCGGTGATGCGCCCACCGGGGCGGGCAGGGGCGAAGGCGCCGCTTTCGGCCAGATCCTTGATCGCGGCCATGCCATCGGCCTGCCCGATAGGGGCCGAGCCCGCCCTGACCATCTTCATCCCGTTGTAATCCATCGGATTGTGGCTGGCCGTCACGCAGATGCCGCCACAGGCCCCAAGATGGCTGGTGGCGAAATAGGTCTCTTCCGTGCCCGACAGGCCCAGATCCAGCACCTCGACCCCGGCATCCATCAGACCTTGGGCCACGGCATGGGCCAGCGCCCTGGAACTGGGTCGCACATCGCGGCCCAGCACCACACGGCGCGCGCCCAACACCTCGGCAAAGGCGCGCCCGATGCGACAGGCGATGTCATCGGTCAGTTCGGTCTCCAATCGGCCGCGAATGTCATAGGCCTTGAAACAGCTCAGCGGTCCGATACGCGTCATGGGGGGCATCCTGAAAAACGGGTCAGGCGATCCTTAGCGCACGCAGGCCTCAGGCGCAAAGCCGTGAGGTGCGGGCTGCGCGGACAGATGCCGAAGCCGGGCCAGCCCCGATACCGGCCGGGCGCGGGCCGCGTGCGCAACGGGGGGGGTGTTTTCAACCGCGCGGCGCGCTAGCTAGGCCACAATGCTGATCGTGACCGACGCCACCATCGCCAATGCCGGGGTTCTGGAAACCCGCAGCCTGCCCAAGAAATTCCTGGGCCGGGTGCAGCTTGTTCCCAAGGGGGCAGGCCCGGGGCTATGGGCACGGATGATCGTGGAAATCCAGATCCTGCGCTATCTGGCGGCGCTGTTGCCCTTTGTTGCCATCCCGCTCTTGTCGCGCGATCTGGCCTTGCCGGTGACGCAAGCGCCTCTGGCCATGCTCATCGTCATCGCCCTGGTCGAGATGAAGGTGCTGCGCCTGTCGAAAGCCGCACGCGCAAGGGCCGTCGATCAAGATGAGGCCGCCCGGCGGCTTGATGCGCTGGCCTTTCGCGCGCGCGCGGCCTTGCGCAAGATCGCGGCGCGGCAGGGGATCACAGAGGGGGAACTGCGCCTCGTGATCGAGCAATCCGAACTGGCGCGCATCGCGCCCCTGACGCTGGTGTCGGTGCAGACCGACCGGCCCAACCCCCGGCTCCTGGCGCTCGATGCCGAGGATCGGGCGGCTCTGGCCGGGCTCTTCGATGCCGCCCTGACCGAGCGCGATCTGCTGGCGGTCAATCACCGTGACGACCGCTATATCCGTGACATCGCGCAAGAGGCGCGCGGCGTGTCGGCCCATGCCCGGCTGACGGCCGCCTTGGAACGGCGGGGGGCCATGGCATGAGTGTGAACGCAACGACCGTGTCAGCCGGTGAGGCGCTGCGCGTGCTGGAGGCGGGATGGGCTGCCCAGACCACAGGTGGGTTGGTGGCCAGCTGGATGCTGCATGGGCGCCCCGGTGTCGGCAAGACCGAGGTGGTCCAGACGCTGGCCGCCCGCATCGGGGCGGAATTGTTCGATCTGCGCCTGACCACGATCGAGCCGCAAGATCTGCGCGGATTGCCCTATTTCGATCACGCATCCGCCAAGACGATCTGGTACCGCCCCGAGGATCTGCCCGATACCGACGCGCCCGCGATCTTGTTTCTCGATGAATTGACGGCGGCGGCGCCTGCGTTGCAGCCCACGGTCTATGGGCTGTTGCAGGAACGCCGCGTGGGCCGCCACCGCTTGCCCGGCAGCGTGATGATCGTGGCGGCGGGCAACCGGGTCGAGGATGGCGCCATCGCCTATGACATGGGCACCGCCCTGTCGGATCGGCTGATCCACATGATCGTGCAGGCAAGCCCCGAGGATTGGCTGACATCCTATGCCCTGCCTGCGGGCATCCATCCTGCGGTCGCGGCCTTCATCCGCACGCGCCCCGATCTTCTGGAGACGACCGAAGACAGCCTGAGGCGTGGGCAGATGATCGCCTGCACCCCGCGCAGCTGGACCCGGGTCAGCAAGATCATTCAGACTGTCGCCGATCGAACCCTGCGGCAGGTGATGATCGCGGGCACGGTGGGGGCGGCCCCCGCGGCCGAGTTTGCGCTTCTGGCCGATGAGATTGCGGCCAGCGTGCAGATCGACGCCATGCTGGCCGCGCCGCGCCGCGCGCGTGCGGCGATGTATCCGCGCAGCCTGCATGGGTTGACGGCGCTGGTCTACGGGCTGCTCGGCGCGGTGCGGCGCGACAATCTGGGCGTGGCGATTGAGCTTCTGGCCGATCTGCGCGGGCTGTCCGGGCCGGGCTTTGCCGGTCTGCCGGTGCAGGAACTGGCGAGTTTCGGCTTCGAGATGCTGATCGGTCGCGCGCTGGAGCGCGGCTGGGAAAGCGGTTTTGCCGAAAGCCCCGATTACGCGGCCTATGCCGCCGAGCGGCAGGCGGCCGGTTTGCCGTGAACGGGCATTCCACCCGCGCCGCCCGTGCGCTGGCCCATCTGGGCGAGGTCGATCCGGCGCTGGCGGTGCTGGCCTTGTGGTGCCGACACCGCGACGGTGACGGGGCAACGCGGACCGATGGCGACACGATCCGCTATGGCCCCGGTTTTGCCACGCTGGGTTTGCCCGAACAGGTGGGGCTGGTGGCCCATCACGTGCTGCATGTGGCGCTGCGCCATTCCAGCCGACAGGCAGGCCTGGCTGAACGGCTGGGCGCGGGCTTTGACGCATCGCTTTTCGGATTGGCGGCGGATGGGATCATCAACGAGACGCTGATCCTGGCGGGCCATGCGGTGCCGCGGCCTGCGGTCACCGTGAGCGATCTGTTGGCCGAAGCCGGGATGCCCGCGAAAAGTGCCGTCGAAGCCCTGGAACGGTGGGATGCCGGCCGGCTGGCGATGGCGCTGCATTCCGACCCCAAGCGGGCCGAAAAACTCCGCGAATGGGGGGCCACCCGTGGTTTTGCGGTCGATCTGGGGCTTGGAGAGCCAGATGAGGCAGGCACGATGCAAAAGGCCGCCGATTGGCGCAACCAGATCCTGCGCGCGCTTGAGGCAGGGCGCCGTGCGGGGGCAGGGATAGGAAAACTGGGCGTGATCCTGGGCGATCTGGCGCCCGCCGCCGTGCCGTGGGAGGTGCATTTGCGGGGGCTTCTGGCCCGCGCGCTGACCGAACGGCCCCATCGCAGCTGGCGCCGCCCCGCAGGCGCATGGGTGGCGCAAATGGCCGAGGCCGAACGCCGTGGCGGGCCGGTGCCTGTCTATCAGCCGGGGCGCGCGCGCATGGACAGCCGCCCCCGGCTGGTGGTGGGGATCGACACCTCATCCTCGATCGACGCGCAAGCGCTGCGGCTTTTCACCGCCGAGGCCGAGGGCATCGCGCGCCGCAGCGGCGCCGAGGTGCATCTGATGGGGTTTGACACGGCGGTCTTTGTTGAAAAACGGCTCGATCCGGCGGGCTGGCCGGGGCTGCGCGATCTGCCGATGCGCCGGGGTGGGGGCACGGATTACGCCGATCTTTTCGACAAGGCCGGGCGCAAGGCGCCGTCGCTTCTGATCGTGCTGAGCGATCTGGATGCGGCCCTGCCGCCGCAGCCGGGCTTTGCCGTGGTGTGGGCGGTGCCCGAGAAAGTCGCACCCCCGCCCTATGGCCGGGTGCTGGTGATCGGCCAGGGGTAGCGTTTTCCTTGCGGAAAACGCGTGGAAAATCTCGAGATTTTCCGCCGGGAAAACGGCCGTTTTCCCGGCTAGTTGGCCACCGTTGCCCGCAAGGCTGCTTGGCGCTGGGTCTCTTGCCAGTCGGGCGCAATCCAGGGTTGCAGGTTTTCCGCCGGCAAAAGCGTGCGCCCAAGAATATGGTCGGCCGCCTTTTCGCCCACCATGATCGAGGGCGCGTTGAGATTGCCATTGGGAATTTGCGGAAAGACCGAACTGTCGGCCAACCGCAGGCCCGCCACGCCGATCACGCGGGCCTCGGGGTCGACCACTGCCATAGGGTCATCGGCGCGCCCCATCCGGCAGGTGCCGCAGGGGTGATAGGCGCTTTCGGCATGTTCGCGGATCACGGCGTCAAGCTCTGCATCGCTGTGCGCGGCGGCGCCGGGCTGGATTTCGTGAGCGACATAGGCGGCCATGGGATCGGTCGCGAAAATCTCGCGCGTCAGGCGGATGGCGGTGCGGAAATCCTGCCAATCCTCGGCCTGCGACATGTAATTGAAGCGGATGCGCGGCGCATCTGCGGCATGGGCCGAGCGCAATCTTACCGTGCCGCGGCTTTTCGAGCGCATGGGCCCGACATGGGCCTGAAAGCCATGGCCTTTGGCGGCGGTCTTGCCGTCATAGCGCACCGCGATGGGCAGGAAGTGATACTGGATATCGGGGTAGTCGACACCTGCGCGCGACCGGATGAAACCGCAGGCCTCGAAATTGTTCGACGCGCCCAGACCCTTGCGGGTCAAGAGCCATTGCGCACCCACCAGCGCCTTGCCCCAGAGCGACCAGTAGGGCGCAAGGCTGACGGGTCTGGTGGATGCGAACTGGACGTAGATTTCCAGATGATCTTGCAGGTTCGCACCCACGCCGGGGCGGTCAGCCACAGGTGCTATGCCGTGCTCGGCCAGATGCCCCGCGGGGCCGATGCCGCTTTGCATCAAGATCTTGGGCGAATTGATCGCACCGGCGGCCAGCACCACCTCGGCGCGCGCGGTGATGATCTGCCCATCCGCCAGCCGCACGCCCGTGGCGCGGCCCTCGGCGATCTCGATGCGGTCGACCAGACCGCGCGCCATGGCGCAATTGCCGGTTTTCAGCGCGGGTCGCAGATAGGCCTTGGCGGCCGACCAGCGTTCGCCTTGCCAGATGGTCATCTCGAAGGCGCCGAACCCTTCCTGACGGTGGCCGTTGTAATCCTCGGTCGCGCCATAGCCCGCATTGGCCCCGGCCCGGATAAAGGCATCAAAGAGAGGGTTCTTGCGCGGCCCCCGCGTGATGTGAAGCGGCCCGTCATGGCCCCGAAAAGCCGGATCGCCCGCATCGCCATGCCAGGTTTCCGCACGTTTGAAATAGGGCAGCACATCGGCATAGGACCAGCCGGTGGCCCCCATGTCCGCCCAGGTGTCGAAATCGCGCGCATGGCCGCGCACATAGATCATGCCGTTGATCGACGACGACCCGCCCACCACCTTGCCGCGCGGGCAGGCCATGATGCGCCCGCCCATATGCGGCTCGGGGTCGGTCACATAGCCCCAGTCATAGCGCGGCATGTTCATCGGATAGGAGAGCGCGGCGGGCATGTTGATGAAGGGCCCCCAATCGCTGCCGCCATGTTCGACGACGATCACGGATTTCCCCGCCTGGGCCAAACGGTAGGCGATGGCGCAGCCCGCGCTGCCCGCGCCGATGACGACATAATCGGCTTGCATGCGGTCGGGCATCAATAGGCTGCCTCTACCGGGGTCATGCCGACATAGACGGTCTTGAGCTGGCTATAGGCCTCGATCGCCGCGCGGGCGTTTTCGCGCCCAACGCCCGATCCCTTGACGCCGCCAAAGGGCAGTTCGACGGGCGTGAGGTTGTATTGGTTGATCCAGACCGATCCCGCCTCGAGCGCATGCACCACACGGTGGCCGCGCGCGAGATCGCGGGTAAAGACCGCCCCCGACAGCCCCAGATCGGTGGCGTTGGCGCGCACGATCACCTCGGCTTCGGTGTCAAAGTCGAGGATGGACATCACGGGGCCGAAAATCTCTTCGCGGGCGATGGTCATGTCATCGGTGACGTCGGCGAAGATCGTCGGTTCGATAAAGGCGCCGGGCCGGTTCGGGCGGGCGCCACCATGCACCAGCCGCGCGCCCTCGGATTTGCCTGTTTCGATGTAGGAACAGACAACGGCAAGCTGCTCTTCGCTGATCATCGGGCCCAGCGTCGTGGCCTCGTCGCGGGGGTCGCCGATCACGGCTTGCGCCACGCGCGCCACCAGACGGGCCAGAAAGGCATCCTTGACACCCCGGTGCACGAACACCCGCGTGCCATTGGAACAGACCTGTCCGGTCGCAAAGAAATTGGCATTGATCGCCGCTGAAACGGCGCTGTCCAGATCGGCGTCGTCAAAGATGATCAGGGGCGATTTGCCACCCAGTTCCATCGTGACATGCTTCATCTGGGCTGCCGCGCTGGCATAGACCTTTTTGCCGGTCTCGGCCGATCCGGTGAGTGAGACCTTGGCCACGCGGGCATCCTCGACCAGCGCGCGGCCCACGCCGCCTGCGCCCTGGATCACGTTGAACACGCCCGGCGGCGCGCCGGCCTCGATCAGGATTTCCGCCAGTTTCAAGGCACAAAGCGGCGTTTGTTCAGACGGCTTGAACACCATCGTGTTGCCGCAGACCAGCGCCGGCGCGGCCTTCCACGCGGCCACCTGGGTGGGGTAGTTCCACGCGCCCAGCCCCACACAGACGCCCAAGGGAATGCGCATCGTATAGGCCCAATCGGCGCCCAAGGGCACATGATCGCCGGTCAGGGTCGCAGCCATGCCGCCGAAATATTCCAGCGCATCGGCGGCCGATGTCGCGTCGGCCACCAGCGTCTCGGAAATCGGTTTGCCGGTGTCGAGGGTTTCAAGCTCGGACAAGGCGCGGTTGCGCGCGCGCATGATGTCGGCGGCGCGGCGCAGGATGCGGCCCCGTTCCACGGGCTTGAGCGCAGCCCAAGGCCCTTGCGCGGCTTTCGCGGCCGCAAGGGCCGCCTCGATCACGGCGGGCGTTGCTTCGTGCAATGCTGCGATCTGTTCGCCGGTGCCGGGAAAGATCACGGGCAGGGCCGCGCCCTTGGCATCGTCCAGATAGGCGCCGTTCACGAAATGGCTGGCGGTCGGTTGGGCAAGCATGATCCCCCCTTTGCAATGGCTCTGGAGCTATTCGCCCCTTGGAAATCGTTGATTTTCCTCAAGGACATTGAGGTCCATGTGGTTGCGCATGAAACGCTCGGAGGCCGCGCGCAGCGGCTGGAAATCCCAAGGGAAATAGGCGCCGTTCCGCAGCGCCTCATAAACCACCCAGCGACGCGCCTGGCTTTCGCGGACGCAGGCATCAAACGCCTCGAGATCCCAGCGCTCGGCGGCCATGCGGCGGAACCGTTCCAGCGTGGCGGCATGGGCCGGATCATCGGCCAGGTTCACCCGCTCGTGCGGATCGGCCACAAGGTCGAACAATTGCTCGGGATCTGCCGCACAGTTGGTGTATTTCCAGCGATCCTGACGCAGACCCACCAGCGGGGTGATGCTTGCCTCGGCGGCGTATTCCATGGCCACGGGGCTGTCGCGGCGGCGGCCATGGGCCAGGGGCACAAGGCTTTCGCCATCGGTCCATGGCATCACTTCGGCCATCGACACCCCCGCCAGATCGCACAGCGTCGGGCAAAGATCGATGGTGGAAACCGCATCATCGATCAGCCCCGGTGCCAGATCCGGGGCGGCAATCATCAAGGGCACCCGGGCCGCGCCCTCGTAGAAGTTCATCTTGAACCACAGGCCACGCTCGCCCAGCATGTCGCCATGATCCGACACAAAGACCACGATCGCATCTTGCCGGGTGCGATCCAGCACATCCATCAAGCTGCCGATCTTTTCGTCGAGATAGGAGATATTGGCGAAATAGGCACGGCGCGACCGGGCGATATCCTCATCCGTGATGGTAAAGTTGCGCCAGTCATTGGCATCAAGAATGCGCTGCGCATGCGGGTCATGTCCGGCGTAGCGCAAGGCTGGAACATCTGGCTGCAAGTACTTGCAATCCTGATACATATCCCAGAATTTCTTGCGCGCCACATAGGGGTCGTGCGGGTGGGTGAAGCTGACGGTCAGACACCATGGGCGCCGATCCGACCCTCGCGCCAGATCGTAGAGCTTTTGCTCGGCCGCAAAGGCCACCTCGTCGTCATATTCCATCTGGTTGGTGATCTCGGCCACGCCCGCGCCGGTGACCGAGCCGAGGTTGTGATACCACCAGTCGATCCGCTGGCCGGGCTTGCGATAGTCCGGCGTCCAGCCGAAATCAGCGGGGTAGATATCGGTGGTCAGGCGCTGTTCGAAGCCGTGAAGCTGGTCGGGCCCGACGAAATGCATCTTGCCCGACAGACAGGTGGCATAGCCCGCCCGGCGCAGGTGATGGGCATAGGTCGGGATCGACGAGGCAAATTCGGCGGCATTGTCATAGACACCCGTGCGCGAGGGAAGCTGGCCCGACATGAAGCTGGCTCGCGCGGGCGCGCAGAGCGGGCTTGCGGTGTAGCTGTTGGCAAAGCGAACGGACCGCGCGGCCAGCTTGCGCAGGTTCGGCGCATGCAGCCAATCCGCCGGACCATCGGGAAAGAGGGTGCCGTTCAACTGGTCGACCATGATGACCAAGATATTGGGGCGCATCATCTTGGCCCTTTGGTCGCAAGGTCGAGATAGCGTTCGACGGTTGCTGTCGCGGCACCCGCATCGGGCGGCCCGGCTTCGGTCAGCGCATGGCGGATGTAAAGCCCGTCGATCAGCGCCGCGGTGGTTGCCGCGATCGCCACGGGATCCGGGCACAAGGGGCGCAGCGCATGGATCAGGTTTGAGACAAGCCGCTGTTGATAGACCCGCAGCAGCCTTGCGGCCTGAGGCTGGGTCTGGGCCAGGACATAGAAATTCAGCCATGCCGCGATCACGTCGGGCTGGAAGTTATGTCCGCCAAAGCTGGCGCGCACCAGCGCGGTCAGGCGTGCGCGCGGCGTCCGGGCGGCGGTCAGTTCGCGCCGCGCCTCCAGCCCGAAATCAGACAGAATCGCCCGCATCGCGGCAAGAAAAAGATCATCCTTGGACCCGAAATAGTGATGTGCCAGCGCCGACGATACGCCCGCGGCCCGTGCGATCTGGCCCATGGTCACATCCAGCGACCCTTTGCGCCCGATCACGCCAATCGCCGCGTTGACAAGCGCATCTTTCCGAAGTGCCATCATGCCCGTACGCGGCATCGCAATTCTCCTATTGCTTGCAAGGCCGCAAGACACATGATTTTAATTGACTGGTCAATCAACAAAACGACCAAAACAGGGAGACTGACGACCATGACGATGATCACCCGGACCGCTTGCAGCGTACTGGCCCTTGGGCTGAGCGCCGGCGCGGCCTTGGCGCAAGATGACTGCGCAACCGTGCGTTTTTCCGATGTTGGCTGGGCCGACATTACCGCGACCACCGCGACCACCAGCGTGGTGCTTGAGGCGCTGGGCTATGAGACCGAGACCCTGATGCTGTCGGTTCCGGTGACCTATACCTCGCTTGCGTCGGGTGATGTCGATGTGTTTCTGGGCAACTGGATGCCATCGATGGAGGGCGATCTTGCGCCCTATCGCGACGCGGGCACGGTGGACATCGTGCGCGCCAACCTGACGGGTGCGAAATACACGCTGGCCACCAATGCTCATGGCGCGGCGATGGGGATCGCGGATTTCGCCGATATCGCGGGTGCCGCCGAGGCGCTGGACGCACAGATCTATGGCATCGAGCCGGGCAATGACGGCAACCGCCTGATCCTCGACATGGTGGCCGCCGATGCCTTTGGGCTTGGTGCGGCGGAATTCGCTTTGGTCGAAAGCTCTGAGCAAGGCATGCTGGCACAGGTCGCCCGTTCGGTCGAGCAAAACGAGCCCATCGTGTTTTTGGCCTGGGAACCGCATCCGATGAACGCAAGTTTCGACATCACCTATCTGACGGGCGGCGATGATTGGTTCGGCGCCAATCTGGGCGAGGCGACCGTGTTCACCAACACCCGTGCCGGATATGTCGAAGCCTGCCCGAATGTGGGCGCGCTGTTGTCCAACCTTGAATTCACGCTGGCCATGGAAAACGAGATCATGGGTGCGATCCTGAACGATGGGGTTGATCCGCGCGATGCGGCCACGGCGTGGATGGCGGCCAATCCCGATCCGGTCATGGGCTGGCTTGCGGGCGTGACAACGATCGATGGCGGCGACGCGGCGGCGGCCGTGCGTGGCGCGCTGGGGCTGTGATCGCCTGAAACCACAGCAAGGGGCGGGGCGGCACCGGTCTGGTGGTATGCCCCGCCCCGCCCTGATGGGGGTGTGTCATGCTGAGCCGGATGACGGAATGCGACCAGGGGCTTCCACAAGGGATGGGGCCGCTTGCGCTGTTGTCGGAATGCAAGCTGCGCGTGGGCGATGCGGCCGAGGCCGTCTTTGACGGGTTGCAGGACAATCTGGCCGGCGTCTTTGACGCCATGGCGGCCGTACTTGAGGTCTTGATCGATATCATCCTTGCGCTGTTGCAGCAGCCGCCCAACACCGGGTGGATCTGGGATCTGCGCCGCTCGGAGATCACCTATCTTTATTCGCCCGATTGGCACCCCATCCTGATCAGCGCGATCTTTGTGGCGCTGGCGTGGTGGCTGCACCGCAGTTGGCGGGTGCCGGTGCTGATCGCGGTCGGCCTCTTGTTCATCATCAATCAAGGCTACTGGAAGGAAACGACCGAAAGCCTGACGCTGGTCTTGTCGGCCTGTGCTGTGTGCATGGGTTTGGGCGTGCCCATCGGTATTGCAGCAGCGCATAGGCCCCGGCTTTATGCCGGTTTGCGCCCGGTGCTGGATTTGATGCAAACCTTGCCCACCTTTGTCTATCTGATCCCGGCAATCGTGTTTTTCGGCATCGGCATGGTGCCCGGCCTGATCGCCACGGTGATCTTCGTCTTGCCCGCGCCGATCCGGCTGACGCATCTTGGCATATCCTCGACGCCAACGGCCCTGCTCGAGGCGGCTGATGCCTTTGGTGCCACACCGCGCCAAAAGCTGTGGAAGGTCGAACTGCCCTATGCCACGCCACAGATCATGACGGGGCTGAACCAGACCATCATGCTGTCGCTTTCGATGGTGGTCATCGCGGCCCTGGTCGGGGCCTCGGGGCTGGGCGTGCCGGTGGTGCGCGCGCTCAATACGGTCAACACCGGCCTCGGGTTCGAGGCGGGGCTGATCATCGTCGTGGTGGCGATCCTTTTGGACCGCGTGTTGAGGATACCACCCAAATGAGCGCTGCCGTCCGCTTTCATCAGGTTTGCATCATGTTCGGCGATGATCCCGCGCCGGCACTGGCGCTGGCCGATCAGGGCCATGACCGCGCCGCGATACAGGCCAGCACGGGGCAGGTGCTGGGCGTGCATGAGTGTTCCCTGACCGTCGAGGAGGGCGAAATCCTTGTCTTGATGGGGCTGTCAGGGTCGGGCAAATCCACGCTGCTGCGTGCGGTCAATGCGCTGAACCCGGTCGTGCGCGGCCATGTTGACGTGCGCGTGGGCGGGGCCATGGTCAATGTAACCGCAGCGCGCGGTGCGGCGCTGCGCCAGTTGCGCCAGACAGCGGTTGCGATGGTGTTTCAGCAATTCGGTCTGTTGCCATGGCGCAGCGTGGCGCAAAATGTCGGACTTGGGCTGGAATTTGCGGGGCTGGATGCGGCGACGCGGGCCACACGGGTGCGGCAGCAGTTGGAACTGGTCGGGCTGTCCGACCGTGCCGATGCGCTGGTGGGCGAATTGTCGGGGGGCATGCAACAGCGGGTGGGGCTGGCGCGCGCCTTTGCGACCGAGGCGCCGATCTTGTTGATGGACGAGCCCTTTTCCGCGCTTGATCCGCTGATCCGGACGAAGCTGCAAGATGAGTTGCTGGATTTGCAGCGCGATCTGAAACGGACGATCATCTTTGTCAGCCATGATCTGGACGAGGCCTTTAAGCTGGGCAATCGCATCGCGATCATGGAGGGCGGGCGCATCATTCAATGCGGCACCCCGCGCGAGATTTTCTCGAACCCCGCAACGGCTTACGTCGCGGAATTTGTGGCCAACATGAACCCGTTGGGGGTGTTGACCGCGCGCGATGTGATGGGGCCCGGACTGGCGGAGGGGGCTGTGCGCATCGCTCCTGAATTGGCGTTGCGCGAGATCTTGACCCGCTTCGCCAAAAGCCCCGATCCTTTGGCGGTCGAGGCGGCGGGCCAGGTGATCGGTACCGTCACCCCCGCAACAGTCGCCGCGCGGTTGGGGGCGTGAGGGTCCGAATTTTCGTACGAAAATTCGGGGTTGCGATTATTCGTACGAATAATCGGTTTCAGAAAAATGCCTGAAGTCCGGTTTGCGCGCGGCCAAGGATCAGGGCGTGCACATCATGCGTGCCCTCATAGGTGTTCACCGTCTCGAGGTTCTGTGCGTGGCGCATGACATGGTATTCCGCCATGATGCCATTGCCGCCATGCATGTCGCGCGCGCCCCGCGCGATATCGAGCGCTTTGCCGCAATTGTTGCGCTTGATGAGGGAAATCACCTCAGGCGCACAGCTGCCATCCTCCAACATGCGGCCCGCACGCAGCGCCGCTTGCAGCCCCAGCGCGATCTCGGTCTGCATATCAGCCAGTTTCTTTTGGAACAGTTGCGTCTGCGCCAAGGGGCGCCCGAACTGCACCCGGTCAAGCCCGTATTGGCGCGCGCGGTGCCAGCAATCTTCGGCCGCCCCCATCACCCCCCACGCAATGCCGTAGCGCGCACGGTTGAGACAGCCAAAAGGCCCCTTCAAGCCTTCGACGCCGGGCAAGAGCGCGTCTTCGCCGACCGCCACATCCGTCATCACGATCTCGCCGGTGACGCTGGCGCGCAGGGACAGTTTGCCGCCGATCTTGGGCGCGGACAGCCCTTTCATGCCTTTTTCCAGAACAAAGCCGCGGATTGCGCCGCCATGTGCTTCTGATTTTGCCCAGACGATAAACACATCCGCGATGGGGCTGTTGGAAATCCACATCTTGGCACCGTTGAGCACATAGCCATCAGCGGTTTTCTTCGCCACTGTCTTCATCCCTGCGGGGTCGGAACCCGCATCGGGTTCCGTCAGGCCAAAACAGCCAATCAACCGGCCCGCCGCCAGACCGGGCAAGTACTTTTGCCGTTGCGTTTCCGAACCGTAGGCATGGATGGGATACATCACGAGGCTCGATTGCACGCTCATCATCGAGCGATAGCCGCTGTCGACACGCTCTACCTCGCGGGCGACAAGGCCATAGGTGACATAGCCCGCGCCCAAGCCGCCATAGGCTTCGGGGATGGTCACGCCCAGCAGACCCATCTCGCCCATTTCGGCAAATATCTCGGGCGCGACGCGTTCATTCAAATAGGCATCGCTCACGCGCGACATCAGCTTGTCTTGCGCATAAGCGCGCGCGCTGTCGGCGACCATGCGCTCTTCCTCGGTCAGTTGCGCTGACACGTGGAAGGGGTCGGCCCAGTCAAAGGGCGCAAGCGAAGGGCCGGTGTGGCGGGTCTGTCCGTCGGGCATGGCGCGATCTCCTGTAGGCTTGGCACGATTCATATCATTTGCACCGATTGTGCAAGCCTTGCTGCTTTGGCTGCGGCTGGTCATGGCACGCGGCCCGGTCGCAGGGAACGGGTCGAAACCGGGTGTTCCTGGCATCATTCCCAGATTTTCCTCTGGTTTCAACACTTCCAAATATCATGAAAATTTCGCCTATACCGTGAAAAAAAGATCAATAAATATCAATTTTACAACCTATCTCCAGCTTATCCACAGATGTACGTCATAGCCTTTGAATCAGATCGGGTATCTGCTCCTTGAAGCGGAAAAATCCCGCCGTGGCATGGGGCCATGCAGCGTGGTCAAAGGCCCTGATCCGCCGCACCAGCGCAATGCCCTGTGCCGCCCACAGTGTTTCTAGCCGCTCGAGCGCCGCGGCGGCGGGGCCGGTCGGGGTGTAGGGGGCGATGATCTGGCCCAATCCCAAGCCCGATGCCTAGTCCGCAATCTTGGAAGCGCGCGGCGCGGTGGGGGGCGGGCCAGACAAGGGGGCAGGATCGGTGACCAAAGCTTTGGGCGAAAACCGGCCTTCGGTGTAGCGCGCGATGTTGTCGGCTGTCGCCACGTAATGTTTGCCTGGCGTCTGCAGACCCGCCACCCAGCGCCACGACAGCGTGTTGGACGCCGGATCGCCATCAAGCAGGTGGCGCAGAAACAGATCGGCCCCCGCCTCCCACGGCAGGCGCAGCGTAAAGACCCAGATCGAGGCTGCCCACATCCGTGCGTGGTTGTGCAGATAGCCCGTGGCGGTCAACTCGGCCATCCAGGCATCGAAACAGTCGATGCCGGTCTGCGCGCCTTCGGCGCGGGCAAGGCGGTCGGCCAGCGCGGGATCTGTCAGCGCGCGATCAAGGCCCGCACGGTAATCATGCCAGACACTTGGGCGCAGTTCCAGCCAGCCCTTCCAATAGCTGCGCCAGAACACTTCTTGCACGAATTTCTCGGCTGCCATGAGCGAATGGCGGGCAAGAACCGCCTCCAGAACCTCGGCCTCGGTGATCAGGCGGTGGCGGATGTAGGGCGACAGCGTCGAGACATGCGGATGCCCCTGCTGGGGGCAATCGAAATTGCGCCGCGCGCTATAGTCGCGCCCTGCCAAGGGCAAAAACCGCTGCAAGCGTGTGAGCGCTTGGGTGCGTGTGGCAAGATGGGGAACGGGGCTGGTCATCATGGCGCAGAGGTAGGGGCCGTGCGCCCCCCCGTCCATGGAAATCGCCCCGTGCCCTTGCAGCCCCCCCCACCCACCACTAAGACTGTTGGCGAACAGCAAAACGATTTTGGGACAGGCCACCATGAAAGATCCTCTTGACCTCTACATGAACACCCTCGTCCCCATGGTGGTCGAACAGACCAGCCGCGGTGAGCGGGCCTATGACATCTTTTCGCGCCTGCTGAAGGAGCGGATCATTTTCATCTCGGGGCCGGTGCATGATGGTATGGCCACTTTGGTCGTGGCGCAGCTGTTGCATCTTGAGGCGGAAAATCCGTCCAAGGAAATCTCGATGTATATCAACAGCCCCGGTGGTGTGGTGACCTCGGGTCTGTCGATCTATGACACGATGCAATACATCAAGCCCAAGGTGACCACGCTGGTCATCGGTCAGGCCGCGTCGATGGGATCGCTCTTGCTGACGGCGGGCGAAAAGGGGATGCGCTTTTCCTTGCCCAATTCGCGCATCATGGTCCATCAGCCCTCGGGCGGATATCAGGGGCAGGCCACCGATATCATGATCCACGCCCGCGAGACACAAAAGCTCAAGGATCGTCTGAACCAGATTTACGTCAAGCACACCGGCCAGACCTTTGAAACCGTGGTCGAAGGGCTTGAGCGCGACAACTTCATGGATCCCGAACAGGCCAAGGCCTGGGGTCTGATCGACGAAATCGTGGAAAGCCGCGTGCCGGCCGGTGGTGCCAGCGCGTGATCGGGTCCGGCCCCGCATGTGGTGCGGGAATTTGACATTGTGGTGTCGGCGAGCCTGTTCTAGGCTTTCCGATATGCCGCATGTGGGCGCCAGTCTGCATCCGGCGTGGAACGGCCCAAAGGACCGGTTGAGGTAAACACTATGGCGAATTCATCCAGCGGCGATTCCAAGAACACGCTTTATTGTTCGTTCTGCGGCAAAAGCCAGCATGAGGTGCGCAAGCTGATCGCCGGGCCCACCGTGTTCATCTGCGACGAATGTGTTGAGTTGTGCATGGACATCATCCGCGAGGAAACGAAATCCTCGGGGCTGAAATCCTCGGACGGCATGCCCACCCCGCGTGAGATCTGTGACGTGCTCGATGATTACGTCATCGGCCAGCGCCACGCCAAGCGGGTCTTGGCGGTGGCGGTTCACAACCATTACAAGCGGCTGAACAACGCGGGCAAATCCGATATCGAGCTGTCGAAATCCAACATCTTGCTGATCGGCCCCACGGGCTGCGGCAAGACGCTGCTGGCGCAGACGCTGGCGCGGATTCTGGATGTGCCCTTCACCATGGCCGATGCCACCACGCTGACCGAAGCGGGCTATGTCGGCGAGGATGTGGAAAACATCATCCTCAAGCTGTTGCAGGCCAGCGAATACAATGTGGAACGCGCCCAGCGCGGCATCGTCTATATCGACGAGGTCGACAAGATCACCCGCAAATCCGACAATCCGTCGATCACGCGCGATGTGTCGGGCGAAGGCGTGCAGCAAGCGCTTTTGAAGATCATGGAAGGCACCGTTGCCTCTGTGCCGCCGCAGGGCGGGCGCAAGCATCCGCAGCAAGAATTCCTGCAGGTCGACACCACCAATATCTTGTTCATCTGTGGCGGGGCTTTCGCGGGGCTCGACAAGATCATCGCCCAGCGCGGCAAGGGCAGCGCCATGGGCTTTGGTGCCGATGTGCGCGACCCGCAAGACAAGACCCCCGGCGAGCATTTCAAGGATCTCGAACCCGAGGATCTGTTGAAATTCGGCCTGATCCCGGAATTCGTCGGCCGCCTGCCGGTTCTGGCCACGCTCGAGGATCTGGACGAACCCGCCTTGGTCACCATCCTGACCGAGCCCAAGAACGCGCTGGTCAAGCAGTATCAGCGCCTGTTCGAGCTGGAAGATGTGAAGCTCAGGTTCACCGATGATTCGTTGAAGGCCATCGCCAAGCGTGCCATCGCGCGCAAGACCGGCGCACGGGGTCTGCGGTCGATCATGGAAGATATCTTGCTGAACACCATGTTCGATCTGCCCAGCATCGAGGGTGTGCAAGAGGTCGTGGTGAACGAAGAGGCCGTGACCTCGG